>Ga0209284_10000619_pt1 | contig 57786 bp, 51 predicted proteins | sample FRY03_FD_187211 | JGI IMG/M metagenome (GOLD analysis project Ga0209284, IMG submission 187211) | Freshwater microbial communities from Lake Fryxell liftoff mats and glacier meltwater in Antarctica - FRY-03 (SPAdes) (version 2) | ecosystem: Environmental > Aquatic > Freshwater > Ice > Glacier...
AAAAATCAATAACGAATGCTTAGGGAGCAGAGATGGCCAAGAGCTCGAAATCATCAAAGAGCAGTGGAGATAAGTTCACCCGTTGGCTTGTTATTGGAATGGTTGCACTGGTCGTAATTACAGGTGGGGGTTTTAGTTTACTAAACCAGAACAATAAAAACTCTGAAGCCCTAATTGAACTCAATGATTTTAAAGTTGGTGCACCGATTCCTGCCAGTATCGATATTATAAATGGATCGGCAATTGCTCTCAATACTGGCGCAACGAAAGTAATAGATATTTGGGTAGATCCACAATGCCCAGCCTGTAAAGTTTTTGAAGACGCCAATGGTGGGTACATTGATAATTTAATTCGCACCAATAAAGCCTCAGTTCGTTTCCATATTTTGTCATTTCTTGGAGATGAGTCAGTTCGGGCTGCAAATGCGACATTTTGTGCGGCCGATGAAAAACACTTTTTAGATTTCCATAAGGCGCTCTATCTTGTTCAATCACCCGTTAAAAATTCCGGTTTTTGGAGCAATGAAACCTTATTGGATATTGGCTCAGCCGTTGGTATTAAATCCAAGTCATTCCAAGATTGCGTCACAAAAGGAAGCAAGCTGGATTTAGTAAAGGCCAATTATGGATCCATGGAAAAATTTGGCATTAAAGGCACTCCCACAGTTTTCATCAATGGAAAATTATGGGAGCGCAAGTCAAGCGACTTTAATCTTGCAGAATTTAGCGCAGCAGTAGAGCAGGGCTAAAAAATGTACCGCTCGTTTCCCACACCAAAAATTTCGGTTCTAGAAATCGGACCAATAACAATTCACCTTTATGCGCTTTTCATCCTGGCAGGGATTGCAATTGCTATCTGGCTAGGAAATAAGAGATTTCTTCTTCGTGCCCCACATGGTGACTCGGTAGTTTCAGAGGTTGCAATTTTTGCGGTGCCAGCTGGTGTGATCGGTGGACGTATTTATCATGTGATTTCTTCGCCATCAGCCTATTTCGGCGTGAATGGTAACCCTCTCGATGCGCTAAAAATTTGGCAAGGCGGTCTTGGAATATGGGGCGCAATTTCAATTGGAACGTTAGCTGCATGGTTTCGCTACAAGCAATTAGCAAAACGAATTGATCTACCACCTTTTGCTTTATTTATGGATGCACTAGCCCCCGGTGTTTTATTTGCGCAAGCGATTGGGCGTTTTGGAAATTGGTTTAATGGCGAACTTTTTGGTCGCCCGCTCCGCGCTCCTTGGGCTTTAGAAATACCGCTTTATAAACGCCCAATTGGTTTTGAACAATTTGAAACATTTCATCCTACTTTTCTTTATGAAGCTCTATGGTCCATAATTCTTGCAATACTTTTAATTGCACTAAAAGAGCGCCTCTACGCGGGTCAGATTTTTACTCTTTATATTCTTGGCTATTGCATTGGCCGTTTCTTCATTGAAATTATTCGAATTGATGCTGCCAACACGATTGGGGGAGTTCGCGTAAATGTCTGGGTTAGCGCACTTGTCGGTTTTGGCGCGCTCATTATCTACTGGAAAAACGTTCAAAAATCACCGAAAAATTCGGGTACTCTTTAAAACATGGCACTTGAAGATGTTTATACGCGAAATTTACATCACCGTTCCCATCGGGCAGGTTGGTTACGGGCAGCCGTCCTTGGCGCAAATGATGGTCTAGTTTCGATAGCAAGTTTGATGATAGGCGTTGCTGCGGCCAAGGCGGACAGTTTTTTAATAACAGCTGGAATCGCCGGAATAAGCGCAGGCGCCATGTCAATGGCAGTTGGTGAATATGTTTCAGTTCGTTCACAAAATGATATTGAAGAGTCTGATCGCCAATTGGAGATCCAACATTTAGCCCTTGATCCGCAAGGTGAATTAATTGAACTACAGCAAATATATATTGAACGTGGTTTAACTCCAGATTTGGCGCATCAAGTTGCAGTTGCGATGCATGAGAAGGATCCATTGGCTGCGCATTTGCGCGATGAGATTGGGCAACATCCGCACACCAAAGCCCGCCCAGTTCAAGCTGCGATTGCTTCTGCACTTAGCTTCACAATCGGTGGCCTTATTCCATTAATGGGCGCATTCGCTCCAACTCTTGGCGCCAAAGCGTGGAGCATCGTTTCTTTTACGATTTTTGGTTTGATTTGTACAGGAATAATTAGTGCCAAAATATCTGGCGCCAAAGTTGCAATTCCAACAATTCGAGTCATCATCGGTGGTTGTTTAGGCATGCTAGTCACTGCCGGTATCGGCCAATTAGCGCATATGAGCGGGATTTAATTTAAGCCATAGCTTTTAATCGGCTCTACTTCTTGATACCCTTCTCTCAAGTAATAGGGCCAAAGTTGTCCCGCTTGATAAGGACAACAGGAGTAAAAAATTCGTGGTGCTACCCAGTAATTTCCCGCATACACAAGGTCTCTATGACCCTGCCAATGAACACGATGCGTGCGGTGTTGCTATGGTTGCAACTTTAAATAAAGTTGCAACACATGAAATTGTTGAAAAAGCGCTAACTGCACTGCGCAATTTAGAACATCGTGGTGCATCAGGGGCTGAACCAGATAGTGGTGATGGTGCAGGAATTCTTATTCGAGTTCCTGATGATTTCTATCGCGCAGTTACAAATTTTGAGTTACCCAAGGCCGGTTCCTATGCAACAGGAATTGCATTCATCGCAAAAGGCGTGGATATCAAAGACGAGATAGCAAAGATTGCGAGCGATGAAGGGTTAGTAGTTTTGGGTTGGCGCGAGCTTCCAATAAACTCAAAAAACCTAGGCAAAACTGCGTTATCTGTAATGCCAGCATTTGAGCAACTCTTCATTTCAGGCAGCAAAGGCGAAAACGGAATTGTACTAGATCGTCTGACTTTTATTCTGCGAAAACGTGCTGAGCACAGACTAGAAGTTTATTTTTCATCCCTTTCATCACAAACAATTGTCTATAAGGGAATGTTAACTACTGGACAGTTAGAAGAATTTTTTCCAGACTTAAGTGATAAAAGGGTCATTTCTCCGCTAGCCCTTGTTCATTCACGTTTCTCAACTAATACTTTTCCTTCATGGCCGCTCGCCCATCCTTATCGCTTTATCGCCCACAATGGCGAAATAAATACTATTAAGGGAAATCGTAATTGGATGCGCGCGCGCGAATCATTGTTAGCGAGTGATTTGATTCCGGGGGATTTAAATCGACTCTTCCCAATCGTTGAAAGTTCAGGAAGTGATAGCGCATCCTTTGATGAAGTTTTAGAACTTTTATATTTAGGCGGGCGTTCATTGCCGCACGCAGTTTTGATGATGATTCCCGAGGCTTGGGAAAATCATGTTTCCATGTCGCAATCGCATCGTGATTTTTATGCTTTTCACGCATCCCTTATGGAACCTTGGGATGGTCCTGCTTGCGTAACTTTTACTGATGGAAATCAAGTTGGAGCAGTATTAGATAGAAATGGTTTGCGCCCATCGCGCTTTTGGGTAACCGATGACGGTTTAGTAATCCTTGCAAGTGAAGTAGGTGTCTTAGATATACCAGCGGAGAGAATTGTCCGTAAAGGTCGCTTGCAACCTGGGAAAATGTTCTTAGTCGATATTGCCGCCGGTCGAATTATTGAAGATGAAGAGATTAAAGAGGAATTAGCAATGGCAGCGCCATACGGTGACTGGCTCCATGCGGGGATAGTTAAATTAACTGATCTCCCTTCGCGCGAACATATTCTTTATCCTCATTCATCGGTAATTCGTCGTCAAAGAGCCTTTGGTTACACGGAAGAAGATTTGCGAATTTTAATTACACCGATGGCAAAGAACGCAATGGAAGCTCTAGGTTCTATGGGAACTGATTCGCCAATTGCAGCGCTTTCAACTCGCCCACGTCTGCTATTTGATTACTTTTCACAACTCTTCGCACAAGTTACTAATCCGCCACTGGATGCAATTCGCGAAGAATTAGTTACAAGTTTGGGTGGATCTATCGGTCCTGAACATAACTTGCTAGAGCCTGGACCCTTATCTTGTCGTCAAATCTCACTTCCCTTTCCAGTCCTAGATAATGATGAACTTTCAAAAATTATTCACGTAAATGCCGATGGTGATTTCCCCGGTTTAAGTGCACATGTAGTGCGTGGATTATTTCCTGTTGCAGGAGGTGGCGCTGCTCTTCGAAAGCGAATCGATAAAATCAAGGGCGAAGTTAGCGAAGCTATCGCCAACGGCGACCACATAATTGTTCTCTCAGATCGTGATGGCGATGCTGATAACGCGGCGATTCCTTCACTTTTATTAACTTCTGCAGTTCACCATCATTTAATTCGCGAAAAAACACGTACAATTGTTGGCCTAGTAGTAGAAGCCGGAGATGTTCGAGAAGTCCACCATGTCGCACTTCTAATTGGTTATGGCGCAGCCGCTGTTAATCCATATCTTGCAATGGAGAGCGCCGAAGATTTAGTTTTGCAAGGAATTATCACTGGAATTACGCCAGAGAAAGCTGTTCGTAACTTGATCAAGGGTCTTGGCAAAGGCGTTCTAAAAGTTATGTCCAAGATGGGAATTTCAACAATCGCTTCATACACAGGAGCGCAAGTTTTCGAAGCGATAGGACTTAGCAATGAAGTTGTAGATGAGTTCTTTGTCGGCACAACTTCACGCTTAGGTGGAATAAGCCTTGACACAATTGCTGATGAAACAATTGCGCGTCACCACATTGCTTATCCACCAGGTGGTGAAATTCCTGGAACTAAACGTCTGCCAATCGGGGGTGAATATCAATGGCGCCGTGAAGGCGAGCCACATCTATTTGACCCAGAAACGGTTTTTACCTTGCAGCATTCAACTCGCAATAAACGCTACGACATTTTCAAGCGCTATACAGATCGAGTTAATGAGCAATCAACTCGCTTAATGACGCTGCGCGGATTGTTTGAATTAACAAGTGGTAAGAATTCACCAATTCCAATTGATGAAGTCGAACCAGCCAGCGCCATTATTAAACGTTTCTCAACTGGAGCCATGTCGTACGGTTCAATTTCTCAAGAAGTTCATGAAACTTTGGCAATTGCAATGAATCGCATTGGTGGAAAATCAAATACTGGTGAAGGTGGGGAAGATCCAAATCGTTACTTGCCGATGGCAAATGGAGATTCAAAACGTTCTGCCATTAAGCAAGTTGCCAGCGGTCGTTTTGGTGTAACAAGTGAGTACTTAGTTAATTCTGATGATATTCAAATTAAAATTGCGCAAGGTGCAAAACCGGGCGAAGGCGGTCAGTTACCAGGCAACAAGGTTTATCCATGGATTGCCAAAGTGCGTTATTCAACTCCCGGTGTCGGTTTAATCTCGCCGCCACCGCATCATGATATTTATTCAATCGAAGATTTAGCTCAACTAATTCACGATTTGAAGAATGCTAATAAGGATGCACGTGTGCATGTAAAACTAGTTGCCGAAGTAGGCGTCGGAACCGTTGCCGCAGGGGTTAGCAAAGCCCACGCCGATGTTGTTCTAATTTCTGGTCACGATGGCGGAACTGGTGCATCGCCACTTACTTCGCTAAAACATGCAGGTGCGCCATGGGAACTTGGCTTGGCCGAAACTCAACAGACGCTTTTGCTAAATGGATTACGCGATCGCATCGTCGTGCAAACCGATGGACAATTAAAAACTGGTCGCGACGTTGTAATTGCCGCGCTATTAGGTGCCGAAGAATTTGGTTTTGCAACTGCGCCACTAGTTGTTTCGGGTTGCATCATGATGCGCGTTTGCCACTTAGATACTTGTCCAGTCGGTGTTGCAACACAGAATCCAGAATTGCGTAAAAAATTCACTGGTAAACCTGAATTTGTGGAAACTTTCTTTGAGTATATTGCCGAAGAAGTTCGCGAATTATTGGCATCCATTGGTATGCGCACACTGGAAGAGGCAATTGGTCGAGTTGAATTTATCAATGCTAAACCTGCTATTACTCATTGGAAAGCCAGCGGGCTAGATTTATCACCGCTATTTTTGCGTCCACAAACTAGTTCTTCACTGCACAATACAAAAAAACAAGATCATGGTTTAGATGCTGCTCTCGATAATGAATTAATCGCGTTATCGCAGAGCGCTCTTACAAGGTCCGAAAACGTGCGAATTGATTTACCAATAAGAAATGTAAATCGAACAGTTGGAACCATGTTAGGCGCGGAAATAACTCGTCGATTTGGGGGAGCAGGTTTACCAACAGACACAATTGATATAACTCTGCATGGTTCTGCAGGTCAATCACTCGGTGCTTTTATTCCGAGCGGCCTAACACTTCGCTTATATGGTGATTCAAATGACTATGTTGCCAAAGGACTCTCTGGGGGGCGCGTAATCGTGCGACCAAATGAGCGGGCAACATTCCTATCATCTGAGAACGTGATTGCCGGAAATGTAATTGGTTATGGCGCTACTTCAGGAGAAATTTTTATCCGCGGAATAGTTGGCGAGCGTTTCTGTGTTAGAAATTCTGGTGCAACTGCAATAGTCGAAGGAATTGGCGATCACGGATGTGAATATATGACTGGTGGAACGGTAATTGTTCTGGGACGCACTGGTCGAAATTTTGCCGCAGGCATGTCAGGGGGGCGCGCATTTGTTTTAGATTTAGATCCGTCGAATGTAAATAGCGAAATGGTTGACATCATTGCAATTCCAGATGATCAACGGGATTTACTTAAATCACTTGTATCTTCATTTGTCGTTGAAACTGGCTCACTAATTGCTGGCGCTTTACTGACAGATTGGAGCGCAGCACTTAATCGTTTTTCAATGGTAATGCCACGCGATTATGCGCGGATACTAGATGCGATGGCACGGGCAACTCGCGAAGGTTTGCCGCCCGATACACATGTGATGGAGGTATCTGCCAATGGCTGATCCAAGAGGGTTTTTAACAACGCCAAGTGAGAATCCTAAACGCCGCCCGGTTGATGTTCGTATCAAAGACTGGCGCGAAGTTTATGAACCGCAGAGTATGGAACAACTGCAAAAACAAGCTGGTCGATGTATGGATTGTGGAATTCCGTTCTGTCACCAAGGTTGTCCGCTTGGAAATCTAATTCCTGAATGGAATGACGCAATCTGGCGTGGGGATACCATTGGCGCGATTGCGCTTTTACATGCAACAAATAATTTTCCAGAATTCACAGGTCGCCTATGTCCAGCTCCGTGCCAAACCGGTTGTGTTCTTGCAATCAACGATGACGCGGTAACCATTAAACAGGTGGAACTTCGCACAATAGAAGAAGCATTTGCTGCTGGAAATGTAAAAGCACTCGCACCAGATCGCCTTACCGGAAAAACTGTTGCCGTAGTTGGGTCGGGTCCTGCAGGTCTAGCGGCCGCGCAACAATTAACCCGCGCTGGGCATACTGTAGTGGTCTATGAACGGGCACCAAAAATAGGCGGTTTAATGCGCTATGGAATTCCAGAATTTAAAATGGAAAAACATATTGTGGATCGACGATTAGAACAGATGGAAAAAGAAGGAACACGTTTTCGCGCAGGCGTTGATGTCGGTGTTGAAATTACTGGAGCACAGTTGCTCAGAAAATACGACGCAATAGTTCTAGCAGTCGGTGCTACGCAATGGCGCGACCTGGCAATTCCTGGACGCGAATTTAAAGGTATTTATCAAGCCATGGAATATTTACCGTGGGGAAATAAACAGGCCCTCGGTGAAATTGACTCTCTGGCAATTAATGTTTTCGGCAAACGCGTAATCATTCTGGGTGGGGGAGATACCGGAGCAGATTGTCTAGGAACTGCAATTCGTCAAGGCGCGGCAAGTGTGATTCAACTTGAAATCATGGCGCGACCAACTGATGAACGTCCATCGACTCAACCATGGCCCATGTATCCCATGATTTATCGAGTTTCAAGTGCGCATGAAGAGGTTGATAACCGATTATTCGCCGTAAGTACCGAAGAATTTCTGGGTGATGACAATTCGAATTTACGTGGAATTCGAATTGTTGAGACAGAATTTATCGATGGAAGCTTTCAATCTAAAGCGGGAACTGAGAAAGAAATTCCCGCGGATTTTGTATTTCTGGCACTGGGCTTCACTGGTCCAGAGAAATCGACCTTGATCTCACAACTAGAAGTTGAATTAGATGAGCGCGGAAATATTAAACGCGATGCGAATTATGCAACTAATATAGAAAGTGTCTATGTGGCGGGTGATGCTGGGCGTGGACAATCCTTAATTGTTTGGGCAATCGCCGAAGGCCGAAGCGCAGCGGCTGCAGTAGATATTTATTTAACAGGTCATACGCAATTACCAGCGCCAATTGAGCCGACTTCTCGCCCGTTAATGGTTTAAGGTAAAGAAATGCGACGCGCGAAAATTGTTTGCACAATGGGGCCTTCAGTTGCATCACCTGAGAAGGTAAAACAATTAATTGCCGCCGGCATGAATATGGCTCGCTTAAATCTTTCACATGGTGAACATCCAGAGCATCAGGCGCAACTAGATGCAGTCCGCAGCGCGGCAAGAGAAGCAAAGGTGGCAGTTGCAATTTTGGTTGATTTACAAGGACCAAAGATTCGTCTGGGACGCTTTAAGGATGGACCGCACGAATTAGCGCGCGGAGATATTTTTACCATTACTACCGACGAAGTAGAAGGCACAAAAGAACGCGTCGGAACAACCTATAAAGGTCTGGCCGGTGATTGTAAAGTCGGTGATCTCATTCTGATCGATGATGGCAATGTAACGGTGGAAGTTATCCAAGTAAAAGGAAACGATGTAATAACTAAAGTTATTGATCCGGGCGCAGTTAGCAATAATAAAGGTATCAATTTACCTGGGGTGGCAGTCTCAGCGCCTGCAATGTCAGAAAAAGATATTGAGGACTTGCGCTGGGGGCTTAAGGCTGGCGCTGACTTTATTGCCCTTTCTTTTGTAAGAAGTGCCGATGATATTAAAAGCGTTCATAAAATCATGGATGAAGTAGGTATTCGAATTCCAGTGATTGCAAAGATCGAAAAACCAGAAGCCGTGGCTAATTTGCAAGAAATCGTGGATGCCTTCGATGGCATCATGGTTGCTCGCGGAGATCTCGGCGTTGAATTACCAATAGAAGATGTCCCGCTAGTTCAAAAACATTGCATCGAACTAGCGCGTGAAGCTGCAAAACCAGTAATTGTTGCAACTCAAATGTTGGATTCTATGATTCATAATTCAAGACCAACTCGCGCCGAAACAACGGATTGCGCAAATGCAGTTCTAGATGGCGCAGATGCTTTGATGTTATCGGGTGAGACAAGTATCGGTTCTTTTGCAATCGAGGCTGTTGAAACAATGGCGCGTATAATTGCACGCACTGAAGAAGGCGGTCTGGAATTAATTCGTCCAATGCGAACTTCTCCGCGCACTAAAGGTGGTGCGATAACCAAGGCTGCAACTGAAGTTGGCGCAATTTTGGATGCTAAATTCTTAGTTGCCTTTACTGAAAGCGGTGATTCTGCAAGGCGCATGTCTCGTCTGCGTTCGCCAATTCCAATCCTTGCGCTGACGCCAAATATTGGAACCTATAACCGCTTAGCACTTTCTTGGGGTGTTGAATCGATGATTACGCAAACCGTTAAACATACCGATGAGATGGTAAAACAAGTCGATACTATTCTTATTAATTCTGGGCGCGCACAAAGTGGCGAGAATGTCATCATCGTTGCAGGTTCGCCTCCAGGAATTCCAGGTTCGACAAATGCAATGCGCGTTCACTGTGTAGGAGATGCTATTGCTGGCATTGCTCCTGCCTACCGCTAGACTTAGGCAATCGGTTTAAAAAAACTGTTTTGCCTCGGTACTCCAACGGTAGAGAGGGCAGTCTCAAACACTGCATAGTGTCGGTTCGAATCCGACTCGAGGCACATGAATGATATAAAGAAAACACGCATTCTTGTTGCCGAAGATGAAGCAATTATCCGGATGGATTTAGTCGAAATGTTGCAAGGCGCTGGCTATGAAGTAATTGCCCAAGCAAGTAATGGCGCAGAAGCAATTGAATTAGCAAATTTGCACAAACCTGATTTAGCAATTTTGGATGTAAAGATGCCAGTCCTAGATGGAATATCGGCAGCAGAAAAAATCATTGGAATCGCACCAGTTCTGATGTTGACCGCATTTAGTCAGAAAGAATTAATTAATCGTGCCCGCGATGCCGGTGTTATGGCCTATGTTATCAAACCTTTTACAATTAGTGATTTAGTTCCAGCAATTGAAATTGCAATCAGTCGCCACACTCAAATGAGTTCATTAGCTACTGAAGTAGCCGACTTACATGATCGATTAGAGGTTCGAAAGCTGATAGATAGGGCCAAAGGTATTTTGATGAAAGCGTTGAATTTATCCGAACCAGAGGCTTTTTCTTGGATTCAAAAGGCGGCGATGGACCGTCGGTTGAGTATGAAGGCGGTGGCTGAGGCCGTTATCGACCCAAAGGCGGTTCCCGAGAATTAGGCAGCCCTTTAGACACAATTGTTACCTAAATGAAACAATTTAAGGTCAAATTTAGGTTGTATCAAAACGTTACCCACCATTACTATAAACGCCTCCCTGTCCCGGGACACATGAAAGAAAAATAGGAAGGCACTAAATGAATAAGAAGATTCAGCGCACCCTCGCTCTTGTTGCAGTTGCAGGACTCGCTTTCGGCGTAGTTGCAACATCAAGCGCGCAGGCTGCTCCAAAGACAAAGACTGTATACCTTGCATACCAAGGTCCACTATCTGGTGGAGAAGCATCAACTGGTATTGATGAACAGAACGCAGTCAAGTATGCAATTAAGCTTTATATGGCAACAAATCCTAAAGTAAAGGTTGAACTGGTTTCAGTAGATGACCAAGGAGACCCATCAGTGGCAGCCGTTGTTGCTCCAGGAGTTGGACTAAATAAAAAGATTATTGGTCTGGTAGGTCCTGCCTATTCTGGTGCAACTATCGCATCACTTCCTTATTACAAAGCAGGTCGCTTGCCACTGGTTTCTCCATCGGCAACTCGCGTATCACTAACTGATCCAAAGGCAGCTAATAAGTCTGACTATGGAAAGCCAGTTTTCTACCGCATCGTTGCAACAGATGACAAGCAAGGTCCAGCTCTTGCTAAGTGGGCTACCAAGGGTGTTACTTCTCCAAAAGTTTTCGTTTTCGATGACCAATCAGGATATGCAGTTCCTTTGGCAGGTTATGTAAATGCAGGTCTTAAGAAGTTAAATATTCCACAAGTTGGAACTGATAGCGTTCCAAATACAACCACAGACTTTGCAGGAACAATTGCGAAGATCAAGGCTTCAGGTGCCAACGTGGTTATCTACACTGGTTACTACAGCCAAGGCGCACTATTTATCAAGCAGCTTCGCGACTCAGGTTCAACTGCAATATTTGGAGCTGGCGATGGAGTGTTTAACTCTGAATTCCCTAAACTTGCAGGTAAATCAGCAGAAGGATCAAGAATCACTGGAGTATCTGGTCTAGGCGATGCTAACCCAGCTGTTGAGGTTGCATTCAAGAAGTCTATGGGCGTTTCTTCAGGTGTTTATGCTGTTGAATCTTTCGATGCTACCAATATATTCCTTGAGGGAATTAAGGCTGGAAAACTCTCGCGTAACGCCATGCTCAACTGGGTTAAGGCTTACAAGGGCATCGGTGTTGGTGGAACTGAGTACAAATTCAACAAGCACGGCGACATTGAAGGAGACGGATTCTCTGGCTTCGAGACTGTCAATGGCGTTCTTATTAACAAGGGTCCAGTTAAGTAGCTAATTGGATCTCTTTCAAGTAATGTCATAAAGAGATGGGTGTTTTGGTATCCTTCGCGGAAGCCAAAGCACCCATCTTTACTTGTTAATTCTTTGCCAACTCTTAAAGGAGCCAGATGTTTAACGTTTTTATCCATCAGTTCTGGCAACTGACTTTTTCAGGCATTGCACTTGGTTTTATTTATGTGTTGATTTCTCTGGGTTACACCATGGTTTATGGAGTTCTTCGCATGATTAACTTTGCGAACTCGGAAATTTTTATGTGGGGCACTTTTGCCACAGTTATTGTGGGGCGAGACTTTTTCGATTACACACTTACCTCTGAACCGGTGCACGGAGTAAAATTAGTTTTGGTACTCTTAGTTTCACTTTTGGCATCTATGGCAGTCTCCGGCATAGTTGCGGTCTTCGTTGAGTTTGTGGCTTATCGTAGACTCCGCGCACGTGGAACCAATCGTCTAGCAACTTTGATTTCTGCCATTGGAACTTCTATCGCGCTGGCTGAAGTAATGCGTTTACTCACCCACTCGCGTCCGACTGGTGCGCCTCGAATTCTGGAGAAAGTTATTTTGGCGGAAGTTTGGGGCGCTAATATTCGCCTCGATAACGTGTTAACTATCGTTGCTGCTGGCATAATTTTCGTCTTGCTTGAACGCTTTGTTAAACTCTCGCGTATGGGTAAAGCAATTCGTGCAGCTTCTATGAATGAAGATGCCGCCAAGCTCATGGGGGTGAACCTTAACCAGGTAATAACTGCAACTTTCCTAGTGGGCGGGCTAGCCACAGGTGCAGCCAGCTTCTTCTATGTAACTGTTTTTGAAATAACTAAATTCAACGTTGGTTTCACGATGGGGTTGGCGGCATTTACCGCTGCCGTTCTGGGTGGAATTGGAAACATACGCGGAGCTTTCTTCGGCGGACTTTTCTTAGGTTTATTAGAAACATACGCTTCGGCAATTTTAGGTACGCAGTGGAAAGCAGTCTCGGTCTTTCTTGTCTTAATTCTCGCATTACTCTTTCGACCCAACGGGCTTTTTGGTGAAGCCGTTCAGCAAACGAGGGCATAATGTTGAACTTACGAGATGCTGGTGCATCAATTTGGGAAAAATCCAATCGCTTTCAACGCACTCTTATCTCAGTCGGCACAATCGCGCTGGTGGCGATGTTGCCTTTTGCCGGAAATACCATCTTAGCTACTCCTATTGCTGCATACGGTGCGGTACTGGTTTACCCGGTCGGCATGTTCGTGCTGATGGCGCTTGGCTTAAATATTGTAGTTGGCAAGTCCGGACTGCTCGATTTAGGATATGTGGCCTTCTTCGCAATTGGTGCTTATACAATGGCGATTCTGGGAAGTCGTACTACTTTAAATACTTGGGAGATTATGCCAATCGGTATTGCCCTTGCCATGTTCTCGGGCGTGCTCCTAGGCTTGCCTTCATTGCGGGTGCGGGGAGATTACCTTGCAATAGTGACTTTAGGTTTCGGTGAAATTGTCCGTCTTGTGTTTCTCAACTCCACTTGGTCAAATGGACCAAACGGAGTTTCGGGTATTCCGCTGCCTCCCGATATTTTGGGCCAACAATTTAAATTAGAAGATCAGAAACTTTTCTTCTGGGTTGTACTAGTGATGATTCTTCTTACCATTTGGATGATTCGCAGACTCTCTATTCGCCGCCCCGGACGTGCGTGGGAAGCGATTCGCCAAGATGAAGATGCTGCCCAACTTATGGGTGTGCCAACGCTTAAGTATAAAATTTGGTCATTTGTGCTCGGCGCTGCCGTAGCCGGTGCCGCTGGTGTTCTCTTTGCTTCTAAAACCCTCTTTATAGCACCAGAAATGTTTACTTTGAATGTTTCCATTTTAATTCTCTGCTGCGTTGTATTCGGTGGCATTGGAAATATCTGGGGAGTTATAGCTGGAGCAGCGATTTTGGGTTACTTACCAGATCGAATTCGCTTCATCGCCGATGCGCGGCTGCTTGTTTTTGGAATTATTCTAGTTGCAGTTATGAACTTCCGCCCTGATGGTTTGCTTCCACGTAAGAAACGCGAGAAAGCACTTATTGAGAAGGCAGGAACCCAGAAATGAGCGCTAGCGTTCTTAAACTCGAAAACTTAACGATGCAGTTCGGTGGAATTACCGCCCTCGATTCCGTGAATCTAGAAATTAATGAAGGCGAAATCCTAGCGCTCATTGGTCCAAACGGTGCTGGTAAAACAACGGTATTTAATGTTATCACCGGGGTTTACCAAGCCACCTCGGGTAAAGCAGAGTTTTACGGAACCAACTTAATTGGAATGAAGCGTCATCACATTACCAAATTAGGCATTGCGCGTACTTTCCAAAATATCCGACTTTTTGGAGATATGACGACTCTGGAAAATGTTCTTACTGCCACCGATGTTCATAAGAAGAGTGGGCTGGTGGGAGCTCTATTTGGCACACCGCGTGCGCGGCGGGAAGAGCGCGAAAATCGTGGCAAGGCACACGAAATTTTAGATTTCATCGGTATCGATCAATATTCAGATCGCTTAGCTCGCAACTTGCCTTACGGTGTGCAACGGCGGTTAGAAATTGCGCGCGCCTTAGGTACTGGCCCAAAATTACTCCTTCTTGATGAGCCAGCAGCAGGTTTTAACCCACAAGAAAAAGTTGAATTGGGTGAAACAATTAAACGCATCCGCGATGCTGGTTACACAGTTCTACTGATCGAACACGATATGTCTTTGATCATGGGGATCTCCGATCGGGTTGCGGTTTTGGATTTTGGTCAGAAAATTGCGGATGCCAAGCCAGCAGAGGTACAGAACGATCCACGTGTTATTGAAGCGTATTTAGGAGTACCTGCCGATGCGTCTTGAAATTAAAGATCTTCACGTTCATTACGGCAAAATTGAAGCCATCAAAGGTGTATCCATTGTTGTCAATGAAGGTGAAATTGTCACCCTCATTGGTGCCAATGGTGCGGGCAAAACAACGATGCTAAAAACTATTTCAGGGCTGCGTCCAGTTTCATCAGGGCAAATAATTTTCAATGGCGAAGATATCTCAAAAGTTCCAGCGCATAAGCGGGTTGATTTAGGTCTATCACAGGCACCAGAAGGGCGCGGTATTTTCCCTGGTATGACCGTTTTAGAGAACCTAGAAATGGGAAAATTTCACCGCAAAGATCGCAAAGTTGAAATGGTGGAAGATCTCGAGAAGGTCTATTCCCTCTTCCCACGATTGCAAGAGCGCCACTCACAAGCTGGCGGAACGCTCTCTGGTGGAGAACAACAGATGCTTGCTATCGCACGTGCGTTAATGTCACGTCCAAAAGTCTTACTGCTAGATGAACCGTCTATGGGATTAGCGCCACAGATGATTGCCAATATTTTCCGCATCATTACCGAAATTAACAATCAAGGTGTGACAATTTTGTTGGTTGAACAAAATGCACAGCAAGCGTTGCAACGGGCGCATCGGGCATACATTCTTGAAACTGGAAATGTTGTGAAGGAAGCAAAAGCTTCAGATTTACTTAATGACCCAGCAGTGCGCAAGGCTTATCTTGGCACTGGTGCGCATTAATTTCGCTGCGCCAAAATTAAACAAGTAATGCGTGCAGTGCAAACTCTTTGGCCGTCTTCATTTGTAATCACGATGTCGTAGCTACACATTGTTTTACCTAGCGAGAGCGCAGTAGCAACGGCTGTGACTAATCCAGTTGTTGCGGCTTTGTGGTGCGTAGCATTGATATCTACCCCAACGACTCTTCGGTCTGGACCGGCGTGTAATTGAGTTCCAATTGAACCAAGGCTTTCAGCCAAAACAACGCTTGCACCACCGTGGAGTAATCCCATCGGCTGGGTATTGCCTTCAACTGGCATTGTGGCAACTACTCGTTGTGGAGAGGCTTCGGTAATTACAATTCCCATTTTCTTACCGAGCACACCGCTGCCACGAACATTCAGAATTTTCAGATAATCGGGTTGCTCCATAGTTGCTGAGTCTAACCTGCAAACTACAATGAACTATGGATAAACGCCTATTGCTAATCGATGGGCATTCAATGGCATACCGCGCTTTTTACGCACTGCCTGCCGAGAACTTCACAACTGCCCAAGGTCAGCAGACCAATGCAATTTATGGCTTTGCCACCATGCTCTTATCGCTATTGATTAGTGAAAAACCCACGCATGTAGCAGTTGCCTTTGACGTTTCACGCAAAACTTTTAGATCCGAAATTTTTCCTGATTACAAAGCAAATCGCGCAAAAACTCCTGATGAATTTCGCTCTCAAATGGGCTATTTGCACGATTTAGTTGGCGCTTTTGGCATTTCGCAATTTGAGGTTGTGGGTTATGAAGCCGACGATATTCTGGCAACTATTGCAAAGCGGGCCGAAAATGAAGGCGCCGAAGTCCTTATCTGTACCGGGGATCGTGACGCTTTCCAATTAGTAAATTCTAAAACAACAGTGCTTTATCCAAAACGTGGAGTAAGTGATTTGGCGCGCATGACACCAGCTTCGGTTTTTGAAAAATATGGAATGACTCCAGCCCAGTACCCAGATTTCGCAGCTCTTCGGGGGGACCCAAGTGATAATTTGCCATCAGTTCCAGGAGTTGGTGAAAAAACAGCTGCTAAATGGATTGTGGAATACGGTTCACTTCAAGAGTTGATTTCAAATGTAGATAAAATTGCTGGAAAAGTTGGACAATCTCTGCGCGATAGCATAAATGATGTAATTCGCAACCGTGAATTAACGCAATTAATTAGCGAAGTCCCGCTTAATTTATGTATCGAGTCCCTTGTCTGGAGCGGGGCCGATGAGACTAAGACCAATCCACTCTTTGACTTACTTGAATTCAAATCACTTAAAGATCGAATTAAACCTATTCTGAATAACGCTATCGATTCCGATATTTCCCCCCTTGAATTATTTTCCACCCCCGTTGAAGGTAAGGTTTTAACACCACAAGAGGCAGATGCAAAAATTGCCAGCCATAGCGGTGCCATCACAATCACCTTCCAAATTCAAGATGAAAAATTAGATCGTTATGCAATCGCACTAAGTGCAAGCGATGTTTTTCTGGTGCACTCATCTAAAATGGGGTCATGGTCATCCGATAATAAAATACCAAAGATTGTCCATGGCGCTAAAACACTTATGCGAATCTCGCAGCTATCTGGCGTGGAATTTGATACATCAATTGCGGCTTATCTTGTTAACCCCGGAGTCCGCGGGCAAGAGTTAAAAGATTTATTAGAGCGCTGGGGCGATGGCTCTCAAATTGATTTTAATAATTTTGAGCAGGAACTTCTAACTTCGGCTACCGCCTTATTTGCCCTGCGTGCAGCCCTTACAAATGAATTAAGGGCGCGCAGCCTCTGGGAACTTTTTATCGATATGGAGCTGCCAGTTGCTGCCCTTTTGGCACAAATGGAAAAAGTTGGAATAGCGGTAGATCGAAAAGAACTTGAAGGTCTGGCACAATACTTTGCTGCAGAAGTTATGCGCGAGACAAAATTGGCCCATGAGGCGGTGGGACATGAATTTAATGTAGCCTCGCCTAAGCAATTACAGGTTGTTCTCTTCGATGAATTAAAACTGCCGAAGACCAAAAAAATTAAGACCGGTTTTACAACTGATGCTGAAGCTTTGGAATGGTTGCTCGAAAAAACCGGTCACCCAGTCTTAGCATCGCTGCTTCGAATTCGTGAAACCAAAAAATTAGGTACAACTGTTGAGGGTTTAATCACTGAGATTGCACTCGATGGGCGCATTCACACGCATTTTCAACAGACGGTAGCTGCAACTGGGCGACTTTCATCGACTGGACCAAATTTGCAGAATATTCCAGTGCGCAGCATCGAGGGGCGAAGGATTAGAAATTGTTTTATTGCCGGAAGTGGCTATGAAACGTTGCTAACTGCTGATTACAGCCAGATTGAAATGCGAATAATGGCGCATCTATCTAACGATGCGCATTTGTTAGCAGCTTTTGAATCAGGTGAAGACTTACACGCCAGAATCGCATCTGAAATATTTGGGATCAAAGCATCCGATGTGGATCCTGAAATGCGCCGCCAAATAAAAGCGATGTCCTATGGCCTTGCATATGGTCTATCTTCTTATGGTCTATCGGCTCAGTTAGATATTTCTCCGCCTGCCGCCCAAGATTTAATGGAGCGATATTTTGAACGTTTTGGTGGAATTCGCGATTATTTAAGGACCGTCGTAGAGGCTGCACGCAAGGTTGGATACACCGAAACGCTTATGGGGCGTAGACGCTATTTACCAGATTTGATGCACGATAATCGCGCGCGCCGTGAAATCGCTGAACGCATGGCGCTTAATGCACCAATTCAGGGATCAGCGGCCGACATAATTAAATTAGCAATGCTTAAAGTTCAAATTGCGATAGAACAAGAAGGGCTTGCATCACGATTACTCTTACAAATTCACGATGAATTAATTCTTGAAGTAAAGGCAGGTGAAGAGGAAAGCCTTACTGCGCTAGTAAAACGCGAAATGGCCGCCGCTTACCCCCTACGTGCACCGCTAGATGTCAGTGCAGCTCTTGGTTTTACTTGGAACCAAGCCGCCCATTAGCTGCATCTTGTCGCGGATTTGCGCTGGTACACGCTTAAACCGTAGCCTTGCCCTCCAGCCGCGCATGCGGGAACTACTACTAACTTATCCCTACGGAGCACCTTGACTACATCACCAGTAATTGCAATAAATGACATTGGATCAGCCGCCGATTTTATGGCCGCAATCGAAGGAACAATCAGAAATTTTAATGACGGAGATCTCGTCGAAGGAATTGTTGTTCAAGTAGATCGTGACGAAGTATTACTAGATATTGGTTACAAAACAGAAGGTGTAATTCCTGCCCGCGAATTATCAATTCGCCATGATGCAGATCCAAATGAGATTGTAAAAGTTGGCGAGAAGATTGAAGCTCTCGTTCTTCAAAAAGAAGATAAAGAGGGTCGCCTGATTCTTTCTAAGAAGCGCGCACAATATGAACGCGCATGGGGAGATATTGAAGGCAAGAAAGAACGCGATGAAGTTGTCATCGGAACCGTTATTGAAGTTGTTAAGGGCGGGCTCATTGTAGATATCGGATTACGCGGCTTCTTGCCGGCATCCCTTGTTGAAATGCGTCGCGTGCGCGATCTGACTCCATATATTGGCAAGCAGGTTGAAGCGCGCATAATCGAACTCGATAAGAATCGCAACAACGTTGTGCTTTCACGTCGAGCATTCCTCGAACAAACTCAATCTGAGTCACGCACAACTTTCCTTAATCAATTACAAAAAGGTCAAGTACGCACTGGCGTTATTTCATCAATCGTTAATTTCGGTGCATTCGTAGACCTAGGTGGCGTTGATGGCCTAGTACACGTATCTGAACTTTCATGGAAACATATTGATCATCCAGGTGAAGTTGTTCAAGTTGGCGATGAAGTAACAGTTGAAGTTCTAGAAGTTGATTTCGAGCGCGAGCGGGTATCGCTCTCTCTTAAAGCAACGCAAGAAGATCCTTGGCAAGCATTTGCTCGCACGCACACCATCAATCAAGTTGTTCCGGGTGTCGTTACAAAACTCGTACCATTCGGTGCATTTATTCGTGTCCACGAAGGAATCGAAGGCCTTGTTCATATTTCAGAATTGGCCGAGCGCCATGTTGAAATTCCAGAGCAGGTTGTTCAAGTAGATGGTGAACTATTTGTAAAGATCATCGATATCGACTTAGAGCGTCGCCGCATCTCACTCTCTTTAAAACAAGCAAATGAAGGTCATGAAGTTGAAGTGGAAGCATTTGATCCAACTCAATACGGAATGGCTGCTCGTTATGACGGCGATGGAAACTTTATTTATCCAGAAGGCTTCGAAGTAGAAACTCAGGAATGGAAGCCTGGCTATGAATCTCAACGCGAAGCGTGGGAACTCCAATACACTCAAGCACAAGAACGTTTCATGGCACATAAAAAGCAGAAAGCAGAAGCAAAAGCTGCCGATGCTGCGGCAGAGCCACTTGATGCACCAGCAGAGCCACTCGATGCACCAGCAGAGGCCGTCCTAACCGAATAAGAGCGCTTGATTAACGGAGGGCTCCGCTGAGTAGTTGGATTAAATAAAGCGGGCTCCGCTGGGTTAAGCGACTTTAACAAACCAAGTCGCGAAGCCAGCAGAGCCCGCTTTTTCAGTTACATTGTTTTTTGTAGCAATATGTCGCGTAGCATCGCTCCATGCTCGTAGTCGCACTCACCGGAGGGATCGGTTCTGGTAAATCTCTAGCTGCTGAATATTTTGCAAAGCTCGGGGCTCTGGTCCTTGATGCCGACCAATTATCACGGATAGTAATTGAGCGTGGCAGTGATGGTTTCAATGAAGTAATTGCAACTTTTGGTGATTCAATTTTGAAAAATGGAGAAATCGATCGGCGTGCGCTAGGTGAAATCGTTTTTAAGGATAAATTGGCAAAAGCAAAGTTAGAAGCAATTATCCATCCACGAGTGAGAAGTGAATTTGAAAGAGCAGTGGCCCGCCTTAGTTCAGATGATATTTTGATATACGAAATTCCGCTGCTATTCGAAACGCAAGGTGCAGGTAGGTTTGATTACATAATAAGCGTTGAATCCGAAATGGAAAAACGCATTGCTCGGTTACGCGCTAAAGGTTTACATATTTCAGAAATCCAATTACGAATTGCTGCGCAGGCAACCCCTGACGAGCGAGCAGCTATTGCCGATATAGTCATTGCAAACGATGGCAGTGAAGATGAGCTTTTACGCGCAGTCGAGAATTTATTTGAAGGTGAACTTCAACCAAAGTCGCGGAGTAATACCTCGCACAAGTAGGCTAAGAAAATGCGCCCGATAACCGACCTGCAACGTCGCGTTGAGCCATTTCAGGTTATAAGTGGCTACACCCCAGCGGGTGACCAACCCGAGGCGATTGAAAATATCGTCAGGCGAATAGAGGCCGGCGAGCAAGATATTGTTTTATTGGGTGCCACAGGTACTGGTAAATCTGCAACTACGGCTTGGCTTATAGAACGCCTGCAACGCCCTACTTTAGTTTTAGCGCCAAATAAAACGCTGGCTGCTCAATTGGCAAATGAATTTCGCGAATTAATGCCAAATAACGCGGTTGAATATTTTGTTTCTTACTACGACTACTACCAGCCCGAAGCATATCTACCGCAGACCGATACTTTTATTGAAAAAGATTCAAGCGTTAATGAAGAAATTGAGCGTTTACGTCACTCTGCAACAAATTCACTTCTAACTCGCCGAGACGTAATCGTCGTTGCCACAGTCTCCTGCATCTATGGACTTGGTACACCGCAAGAGTATGTAGATCGAATGGTTACTTTGAAAGTGGGTGACGAAATTGAGCGAAATGCCTTGCTGCGTCGTTTTGTTGGTATTCAATATAAACGCAATGACATAGCATTTGAACGCGGAACTTTTCGAGTTCGCGGTGATACGATTGAAATTATCCCGATGTATGAAGAGTTGGCTTTGCGTATTGAAATGTTTGGGGATGTGATTGAAAAGATTTCAACCCTGCACCCTTTGACTGGTGAAATTGTTCGTCATGAAAGTGAAATGTATGTATTTCCGGCAACTCACTATGCCGCTGGTCCCGAAACCATAAAACGTGCCATTGGGGATATCGAAGATGAATTAACTATTCAACTCAAAGCTTTTGAAAAACAAGGCAAATTATTAGAGGCTCAGCGCTTAAAAATGCGGGCGACTTTTGATATTGAGATGATGGAACAACTCGGGTTTTGCAGCGGAATTGAAAATTATTCGCGCCATCTAGATGATCGCGAACCAGGTTCGCCACCTAATTGTCTCTTGGATTATTTCCCAGAAGATTTTCTGTTAGTGATAGATGAAAGCCACGTAACCGTTCCACAAATTGGCGCGATGTACGAAGGCGATGCATCACGGAAACGTACTTTGGTAGAACACGGTTTTCGTCTGCCTAGTGCGATGGATAATCGCCCACTGCGCTGGCCGGAATTTCTGGAACGAGTTGGGCAGAAGATATTTCTTTCCGCTACGCCTGGGCCTTACGAATTAGCAAAAGTAAATAACGATGTGGTAGAACAAGTAATTCGCCCAACTGGTTTAGTAGATCCGCAGATCATCATTAAACCAATTAAGGGTCAGATCGATGATTTGTTGTACGAGATAAATATTCGGGCACAAAAAAATGAGCGAGTTCTAGTCACGACTTTAACTAAGAAAATGTCAGAAGATTTAACGGATTATTTACAAGAAAAAGGCGTCCGAGTTCGATATCTGCATTCAGAGGTAGATACTCTGCGCCGAGTGGAACTTCTTCGTGAGCTTCGTTTGGGTGAATATGACGTCCTCATTGGCATCAATCTCTTGCGTGAAGGTTTAGACCTTCCTGAAGTCTCACTTGTATCAATTCTTGATGCTGATAAAGAGGGTTTCCTGCGGTCTGCGACTTCTTTGATTCAGACCATTGGGCGGGCAGCTCGAAATGTTTCTGGTGAGGTGCATATGTATGCCGATAACATCACAAAATCTATGGCCAAAGCAATTGACGAAACAAATCGGCGCAGAGCAAAACAAGTGGCATATAACTTAGAACGAGGAGTTGACCCTCAGCCGCTTCGCAAAAAGATTGCAGATATCACAGACCTTATAAATCGTGAATCCGATGATACAGATTTACTTTTAGCAGCTGGGAAAAAAGCGAATCAAAAAACTGCACCTGCTATTGGTTTATACAATAAAACTCTAGGATCTCTGCCGCGGCGCGAACTTTTGGCATTGATAGGCTCGCTCACTGATCAGATGCGAAACGCCGCTAGCGAACTTCACTTTGAATTAGCGGCACGGCTTCGTGATGAGATTAAGGATTTAAAACGTGAATTACGCGGTATGGACGAGGCAGGAATTTAGATGAGCATTGAGAAATTAATTGTGCGTGGTGCGCGTGAACATAACCTAAAAAATGTTTCTATCGAGTTACCACGCGATTCATTTATAGTCTTTACTGGACTATCGGGTTCTGGAAAATCAAGTTTGGCTTTTGACACTATTTTTGCCGAGGGTCAACGCCGATACGTTGAATCTCTTTCGGCTTATGCGCGCCAATTTTTGGGGCAGTTGGATAAACCCGATGTAGATTTTATTGAAGGTTTATCGCCGGCAGTCTCAATTGATCAAAAATCCACGAACAGAAATCCACGTTCAACCGTTGGCACTATCACCGAAGTCTACGATTACCTTCGTTTGCTATTTGCTCGGGCCGGGCGCCCACATTGTCCCAACTGTGGCAAAGCAGTTATAAGGCAGAGCCCGCAAGCCATAGTTGATCAAATTTTAGCAATGCCTGCAACCACTAAATTTCAAATTTTGGCACCAGTTATTAGGTCACGCAAAGGCGAATTCGTAGATCTTTTTACGGAATTAGTGAGTCAAGGCTATTCACGAGCACGCGTAGATGGCACCGTCATCTCTCTTTCGGAGCCACCAAAATTAAAGAAGCAAGAAAAACATACGATTGAAGTTGTAGTTGATCGATTAACCGCTAAAGCTGATTCAAAGACGCGCTTAACTGATTCCATCGAAACGGCGCTACGTTTGTCCGCTGGAATAGTGGTCTTGGATTTTGTAGATTCGAAAGGGGTGGATAAAGAGCGCACCTATAGCGAACATTTAGCATGTCACGATTGCGAGCTTTCCTTCGAAGAGTTAGAACCGCGTTCCTTTTCATTTAATTCGCCTTTTGGCGCATGTAGCGAATGCGCCGGTATCGGCACGAAGTTGGAGGTAGATGAGGATTTAATTATTTCCGATGGCTCTATTTCGATTAATGAAGGCGCAATCGCACCATGGTCGGTCGGACAATCCTCTGAATATTTTTTGCGTCTGCTCGAAGCCCTTTCTACCGAAGTTAAATTTTCAATGGATACTCCTTGGGAAAAGCTTTCCGTAAAAGCAAAAGAGGCGATCATCAATGGCTTTGAATATAAAGTCCATGTTAAATACAAGAATCGATATGGACGTACCAGAAATTACAGCACAGGCTTTGAAGGTGTTGTTCCATTTATCCATCGCCGACATGGTGATACAGACAGTGACTATAGTCGTGAAAAATTTGAAGCTTACATGCGCCAAATTCCTTGTTCGGTTTGTAAAGGCGCCCGCCTAAAGCCAGAGGTACTTGCAGTTACTTTAGGGGATAAGAATATTTCCGAAATCTGTGAGCTAGCAATCTCTGATTGCGCAGTATTTCTTCAATCAATTTCAATGACCGATCGCGAAGCCCAAATCGCCGAGCGGGTATTAAAAGAGGTAAATGCACGGCTAGGTTTCTTACTCGATGTTGGCCTGGATTATCTATCCCTATCTCGGCCAGCGGCAACACTTTCAGGTGGTGAAGCCCAGCGGATACGACTCGCGACCCAGATTGGTAGCGGTCTAGTTGGAGTTCTTTATGTGTTGGATGAACCAAGCATTGGTTTGCATCAACGCGATAACCGCAGACTTATCGAAACACTTTCCCGTCTTAGAGATTTAGGAAATACTTTAATTGTTGTTGAACATGATGAAGAAACAATTCGCTCTGCTGATTGGATAGTCGATATCGGCCCAGGTGCTGGTGAACACGGTGGACAGATTGTGGTCTCTGGCGATTATGAGGCGTTGATTAATTCAAAAGAATCAATTACAGGGGCATACCTTTCGGGTCGTAAATCTATTGCTATTCCTAAAAAACGTCGATCAATTGATCCAAAGCGAAAACTTGTCATAAAAGGTGCTAAAGAAAATAATTTAAAGGATTTAGAGGTCGAAGTTCCACTGGGTGTATTCGTCTCCGTTACAGGAGTAAGCGGTTCGGGAAAATCAACTCTAATTAACGACATTTTATATCTAACTCTTGCCAATAAATTAAATGGCGCCCGCCTTGTTCCGGGTCGCCATCGTACAATTACTGGGATAGATCTCCTTGATAAAGTTGTCCACGTTGATCAATCGCCCATTGGCAGAACTCCACGTTCAAACCCTGCAACCTATACAGGTGTATTCGACAAAATACGCGCACTTTTTGCCGAAACCAGTGAAGCCAAAGTACGTGGTTATTTGCAAGGACGGTTCTCATTCAATGTAAAAGGTGGACGATGCGAGAATTGTTCGGGCGATGGCACGATAACGATTGAAATGAATTTTCTACCCGATGTTTATGTTCCATGCGAAGTCTGTCATGGCGCTAGATACAACCGCGAAACTCTGGAAGTTCATTACAAAGGTAAGACAATTTCGCAAGTTTTGGATATGCCAATTGAGCAAGCCCACGCTTTCTTCGAATCAGTTCCAACTATTGCCCGCTTTCTAAAAACTTTGTGCGATGTTGGATTGGGTTATGTTCGCTTAGGCCAATCGGCTCCAACCCTTTCAGGGGGTGAAGCCCAACGCGTTAAATTAGCCACCGAGTTACAACGCCGATCGACTGGACGTACCATTTACATTCTGGACGAACCAACAACTGGGCTGCACTTTGAAGATGTCGCCAAATTACTGGGTGTCTTAAATCGATTAGTAGATAGTGGTAATAGCGTCGTTGTTATCGAACATAATTTAGATGTAATTAAATCCTCGGACTGGGTGATAGATATGGGCCCGGAAGGCGGCTTTAGGGGTGGCACAATTGTTGCCGAAGGAACGCCGGAGCAAGTTGCAAAAGATAAAAAAAGTTACACGGGTCAATACTTGGTAGATATTTTGACAAGAAATAGAGCAAAGTAAAAATGTCTGATCCGCAAAGTTATCGGCCAAGTAATATCCCAGAATTTCCTGGTGTGTATAGATTCTTTGATGCCAGCGATAAAGTTATTTACGTTGGAAAGGCGATAAACTTAAAGGCACGTCTGGGTAGCTATTTTCAAGGAAATTTAGCAGAACGTACTAACCGGATGGTACATGAGGCGGTAAAAGTTGATTGGACGATAGTTGCTACTGAAGTAGAAGCGTTACAGCTAGAATTTTCGTGGATAAAGCAATACAACCCAAATTTTAATGTTACGTTTCGCGACGATAAGTCCTACCCATATTTAGCAATATCTATTAATGAGGAATTTCCACGCGTTTTCATTACTCGAAAACAAAAACGACCGGGGTTAAAATATTTTGGACCATTTACGCACGCGTGGGCACTACGTACAACTTTGGATCTAGCTCTTAAAATTTTTCCGGTGCGCTCTTGTACCTCAGGAATTTTTGAGCGAGCACGCAAAAGTAAGCGACAATGTTTGCTAGGAGATATTGGTAAGTGTGCTGCGCCATGTGTTAATTGGATATCGCAAGAAGAACATAAAGAATTGGCCGATCGCCTCGTTACCTTTATGTCACATGGCAGCGCTGATATCTTGCCAACGCTTCGCGGCGAGATGGATTTAGCATCATCGAAGCAAGAGTATGAACGCGCCAGCAAGATTCGTGACCAAATCAAAGCGCTAGAAGTTGCGCGCGAATCTACAGATGCTGCGTTATCCGAAAATTTAAACGCCGATTTTATTGCCGTTCATCAAGAAGGCGCGCATGCCGCAGGTTCCATTTTTATTGTACGAGGCGGATCAATTCGTGGCTCTAGATCTTGGATAGTTGATCAAGAACGTGCGCTGGAAGGCGATGATCAAATGGGTTCACTTTTTTACTCAATCTATAACCAGAGCGGGCCAGATGACATTCCCAATGAGATATTAATTAACGAATTGCCTGTCGATCTTATTGCGCTACAAGATTGGTTATCCCATTTGCGAGGGGCAAACGCCCAGATTAAGGTGCCACAGCGCGGTGAAAAAGTTGAACTACTTCAAAGCGTTAAACGAAATGCCCAATATGCTCTGATTCAATATTTAAGCAAGCGCGCAACTGATTCGGCAGTTAGCGGTAAGGCGCTAACGCAGATTGCCGAACTTCTTAATTTACCGCGTACGCCACTTCGCATTGAATGTTTTGACATCTCGAATATTTCAGGTACCACCGTAGTCGCATCTATGGTGGTTTTTGAAGATGGCTTAGCTAAAAAAAGCCAATATCGTCGTTTTATAATCGATACTTCAGAGGGCTTTGATGACACCCGAGCAATGCATCAAGTAATTACTCGTCGGTTAAAGAGATTAATTGATGATAGAAATATTAATCAAGTGCAAGTAAAAGAACTCGGTGGTCGACTAAATAAATTTTCATATCCACCCCAATTAATTATTGTCGATGGCGGTGCGCCTCAAGTAAGCGCAGCTGCGCGCGCATTGGCCGAACTGGGCATAACCGATATTGCGCTATGTGGTTTGGCTAAACGGTTAGAAGAAGTTTGGGTACCAGATTCGAGTACTCCACTGGTATTGCCGCGAACTAGTGAAGGTTTGTATTTGCTTCAACGTATTCGCGATGAGGCCCACCGCTTTGCTATTACTTTTCACAGGTCTCGCCGTTCTAAGGCAATGCTTGAATCTTTACTCGATGAAATTCCAAACTTAGGGCAAAGCCGTCGAGCCGCTTTGCTCCATAGATTCGGTTCAGTGACCGCGATCCGTAAAGCATCAGTTCTTGACCTAGCCACCACCCCTGGAATCGGAGAAAAAATTGCTTACCTAATTTCTAAACATTTGGCTACCTTTTCGAGTGAAAGCGCTAATACGGGTACTGGCGAAATTACGCGCAATTAATCCGGTCCTTGACAGGTAATGGAGAATGTCAATTATGAAGCGGGAAATTTTAATTGTCACGGGCATGTCAGGTGCTGGTCGATCAACAGTTGCCCGCGCGCTTGAAGATTTAGGTTGGTATGTAGTTGATAACTTGCCACCATCTTTGCTGCCCGATTTAGTTACAAAAGGAACAGGATCGGATGGTAAGGAATTTGCCGTTGTTGTCGATGTGCGCGGAGGTCAGTTCTTTGATGAATTAAGCCATGCACTAATAGGCCTTAAAGAAAATGGAGACGAATATAGGCTGCTCTTTTTGGATGCGACCGACCAAGTTATTGTGCAGCGTTTTGAATCGACGCGTAGACCGCATCCATTGCAAGGGACAGATCGCATTGTCGATGGAATCGCACGGGAGCGTGCCAAACTAGAAGAAGTGCGAGCCCAAGCCGATGTTGTCATTGATACCACTAACTTAAATGTTCATCAATTAGAAAAACGTACTGGAGAAATTTTTGCGCAAGGAAAGTCGGCCGGAATTCGAATTAACGTTCTTTCATTTGGATATAAATACGGTATTCCTGTGGATTCAGATTTAGTATTGGATTGCCGTTTCATTCCAAATCCACATTGGATTCCAGAACTGCGCCCTTTGACGGGGTTGATGCCACAAGTAAGTAAAAAGGTTTTAGAAAGTGAGGGCGTTCAACCTTTCATCAAGGGATATGTTGCATTAATTGAGTCGATGATCCCTGGATACCTTCGCGAAGGTAAAAAATATTTAACAATCGCCATTGGGTGTACGGGAGGAAAGCACCGTAGCGTTGCCGTTACTGAGGAACTTGTGCGTCAATTTGATTCGGCCAAAGGCGTTGAGGAAATCTCGGTCCATGCCACACATCGAGATGTTGGAAGAGAATAGAAGTTGCCAAGAGTTGTAGCACTCGGCGGAGGCCATGGTTTAGCGGCCACCCTTTCGGCGCTTCGCCAACTAACAAATGAAATCACAGCAATAGTTACTGTCGCCGATAATGGTGGTTCAAGTGGTCGACTTCGCAGCGAATTTCCAATTTTTCCACCAGGGGATTTGCGCATGGCGTTGGCCGCCCTCTGCAGTGATGACGAATGGGGACGAAGTTGGGCGCAAATTATGCAATACCGCTTTACAAGTAGTGGTGAGATGAATGGCCATGCAATCGGAAATTTATTATTGGCCGCGCTCTGGGACCGCGATGAAGATCCGGTAGCAGGTTTAGATCGAGTTGGCTCGCTATTAAAAATTATTGGTCGAGTTCTACCTATGGCAGCGGTTCCATTAGATATTGAAGGTACTTTCAATACTTCAACTGGGCGCATTGTTGTGCGCGGACAAGTTGAAGTTGCAACTGCGCGTGGCCGAATCGAATCTTTAAAAATTCTGCCAGAAAATCCGCATGCTAGGCCCGAAGCGCTAAATGCCATTGCGCGTGCGCAATGGATAACAATGGGTCCAGGTTCGTGGTTCTCTAGCGTTATTCCTCATTTATTAGTGCCGACACAACGCGAAGCCTTAGTGCGAGCTAAGGCCAAGAAAATTGTGATTCTAAATCTGGATGCAAATTCGGCTAAAGGGGGCGATGAATTTGCTGGTTCATCACCCGATGAACATCTAGAGCTCTTCAATAAATATGCTCCAGAATTGAAAATAGATTATTTTTTGGTTGATTCATCCGTTGTCAGAGATGAGAATTCTCTGCGCAAAGTAGCACAAAAATGCGGGGGAGAGATTATTATCACGCAAATTCGCAAAGCCCCGGGCAGTGTTGATCACGATATAGATAAATTGGCCCGCCATTTGGGACACATTTTCGCGCAAAAACTGGTTGGATAACGCCATGGCAATGACTTCAGCAGTTAAAGACGAACTCACGCGCCTGCCTATCACAAAACCATGTTGTCGAAAAGCTGAAGTTTCTTCACTACTGCGTTTCGCAGGAGGGTTACATATCGTTGCAGGCAAAATAGTTATTGAAGTTGAACTAGATACTGCGCAAAGCGCTAGGCGATTGCGCAAAGATATTGCCGATATTTACGGACATGTAAGTGAATTAGCAGTTCTTTCATCAAGTGGATTACGAAAAGGTTCACGCTATATTGTGCGCGTTATTAATGAAGGTGACGCCCTTGCTAGACAAACAGGTCTGGTGGATGCAAATGGTCGCCCAGTTCGTGGACTTCCACCACAAGTTATATCGGCTGCTATTTGTGACTCCGAAGCGGCATGGCGTGGCGCTTTTATTGCACACGGATCGCTCACTGAACCAGGTCGCTCATCATCACTTGAAATTACATGTCCTGGACCAGAGGCGGCGTTAGCCCTTGTCGGCGCGGCGCGGCGCTTGGGAATTGCAGCAAAAGCGCGCGAAGTTCGCGGGGTCGATCGCGTTGTAATTCGCGATGGCGATGCAATTGGAGCCTTGCTTACTCGCCTTGGCGCGCATGAAAGCGTCCTTGCTTGGGAAGAACGCAGAATGCGCCGTGAAGTTCGTGCAACTGCAAATCGCTTAGTAAATTTCGATGATGCCAATTTACGCCGGTCTGCACGTGCAGCAGTTGCGGCATCGGCTCGTGTGCAACGTGCAATTGAAATACTCGGACCAACAATTCCAGATCATTTGAAAATAGCGGGCGAACTTCGCATCAATCACGGTCAAGCAAGTCTGGAAGAACTTGGTTCGCTTGCATCTCCACCAATGACTAAGGATGCAATCGCCGGGCGCATTCGTCGATTATTAGCAATGGCTGATAAGAAGGCGCTCGAACTCGGAATCCCTGATACCGAAGCCGGGCTTTCACCTGATTTACTCAATTAATTCGTTTTTAACCCACCTTTGCCACTGGTAAGATTACTTTTGTCCCCAACGTTGTGGCAGTAATTTTGCCCTATTAGCGAGGAATTCTCATTGTGATAAATGTAGGAATTAATGGTTTTGGTCGTATCGGGCGCAACTTCTTCCGCGCCAGCCTAACGAATCCGGATATTAATATTGTTGCCATCAATGATTTAACTGATAACGCAACACTTGCACATCTTTTAAAGTACGACTCAATTTTGGGGCGTTTAGCTCTTGAAGTTACTTATACGCAAGACACAATCACGGTTGGTGGCAAGACAATGAAGGTTTTTGCAGAACGTGACCCTGCGGCGCTGCCTTGGGCATCAGTTGGTGCCAGCGTCGTTATCGAATCTACTGGCCACTTTACGAAAGCTCTTGATGCGAAGAAACATATTGATGCAGGCGCGAAAAAAGTAATTATTTCAGCCCCAGCAAGTGATGAAGATATCACCATTGTTATGGGTGTTAACCATACGAAATATGAGCCAGCCAACCATCACATTATTTCAAATGCATCATGTACCACTAACTGTCTGGCCCCAATGGCTAAAGTTCTCAATGATAATTTTGGAATTGTTCGTGGTTTGATGACAACTATTCATGCATATACAAATGACCAAGTTATCCTTGATTTTCCTCATAAGGATTTACGTCGTGCCCGTGCAGCGGCTATAAATATGATTCCTACTTCAACGGGTGCAGCCAAGGCGATCTCACTTGTTTTGCCCGAGCTAAAAGGCAAGCTGGATGGTTATGCGATGCGCGTTCCTGTTCCAACTGGTTCGGCTACTGATTTAACCGTTGAATTGGCAACGGAAGCCACCGTCGCGCAAATCAATGCCGCCTTTAAGGCCGCAGCAAATGGTGAGCTGAAGGGTTATTTAACTTATACCGAAGACCCAATTGTTTCATCGGATATCGTTACTGATCCATCTTCATGTATTTTAGATGCTGGTCTTACAAAAGTTATCGGTACTACTGCCAAAGTTGTCGGTTGGTATGACAATGAATGGGGTTATTCAAATCGCCTAGTTGATCTAACTTCATTTGTCGGACAATCGCTTTAATGCAAGATCTTGAAACTTTTGATGTCGCCGGAAAGCGAGTTTTTCTTCGTTGTGATTTAAATGTTCCAGTTAAAAATCGACAGATTAGCGATGATGGACGAATAAGAGCTTCGCTTCCGACGATTAATTTTCTGCTCGAAAAGGGTGCATCGCTGGTAATCGCGGCGCACTTAGGTCGTCCGAAAGGAGAAATTAAAGCCGAACTGTCGTTGGCGCCAGTTGCTAAACGATTAGGTGAATTACTCGGTAGAGAGATTATTTTCATTAGCCAGATAAGCGGGCCAGAAGTTTTGGTAAAGGCTAGAGCGCTAAAGTGTGGTGAAATACTTCTACTAGAAAATATTCGTTTTAACGCGCTCGAAACCAGCAAAGATGATACCGAGCGACAAATCTTTGCAAAAGAATTGGCCGCTTATGCCGATCTCTATGTCGGTGATGGTTTCGGAGCGGTCCATCGAAAACATGCTTCGGTCTTTGAGTTACCAAAATTACTTCCACATGCGGCCGGAAAATTAATTGCCGCTGAAGTTGAAGTACTTAAAAAACTAACCCAAGAACCGGCGCGTCCTTATGGTGTGATTCTGGGGGGCGCCAAAGTTTCTGACAAAATCGGCGTGATTTCTAACTTACTCGGCAAAGTAGATGTGATGGCAATTGGTGGAGCAATGGTTTTTACTTTTTTAGCTGCACAAGGAAAAGAAATTGGAAAATCCTTAGTCGAAATTGATTTGATAGATGCGGTTAAGGAGTTAATTGAAAAGGCCGCAAAAAACGGTGTGCAACTCTTATTACCTACCGATATTGTTGTGGCTAAGGCTTTTGCGGTGGATTCACCTGCAACTCTTGTCAGCGCTGATGCGATTGCCGCAGATCAGATCGGCTTGGATATTGGGCCCCAAAGTGCGAAAGCATTTGCAGAAGCAATCCTGAAATGCAAGACGGTTTTTTGGAATGGCCCAATGGGAGTCTTTGAATTTCCGGCTTTCGCAGCAGGTACAAAAACCATTGCGCAAGCCTTAACGAAAGTATCAGGATTGTGCGTTGTCGGGGGAGGCGACTCGGCGGCTGCAGTTCGAGCACTGGGTTTTTCCGATAGCGATTTCGGATATATTTCAACTGGTGGTGGTGCATCCCTTGAGTATTTGGAGGGAAAAGAATTACCGGGTCTAAAAGCTTTAGACTTGATCTAAGTAATAGGGAGACCGCGATGCGTAAACCGTTAATGGCAGGAAACTGGAAGATGAATTTAAATCATCTGGAAGCAATTGCCGTTGCGCAAAAATTGGTTTATGGTCTAACCGATAAGGATTTCGATGCCGTTGATGTTGCAATCATTCCGCCCTTTACTGATATTCGCTCTATCCAAACTTTGGTTGATGGTGATCGCTTGCGCCTGACTTACGGCGCCCAAGATCTCTCACCTGAAAGCAACGGTGCTTTTACTGGAGATATTTCAGGTGCCATGCTTGCCAAATTAGGTTGCACTTATGTTTTAGTTGGCCATTCCGAACGTCGCGCAATTCACCTTGAAGATGACGCACTTATTAATCGCAAAATAAAAGCGGCTTTAGCAAATGAACTACTCCCCATATTTTGCGTAGGCGAAGAACTTCCTATTCGCGAATCGGGCGGCCATGTCAGCCATGTTATTCGTCAAGTTCGTGCGGGTCTGGCAGGTTTTACTAAACCAGAACTGAAAAAAATTGTAATTGCATACGAACCTGTATGGGCTATTGGTAGCGGTAGAACTGCTACTCCCGAAGATGCACAGGAAGTTTGTGCTGAATTACGCGCTGAAGTTGAAAATATCGGTTCTAGCGAAATCGCAAACAATATGCGCATTCTTTACGGAGGTTCTGTGAAGTCGGCAAATATCGCAGAAATCATGGCGCAGAGCGATGTAGATGGCGCGCTTATAGGGGGGTCTAGCCTTGATCCCGAGGAGCTTGCCCGAATCGCTAAATTTTATATTACGGGTTAATTACTAGTATCCTTTCCCTCTATCCATACACATAGGAGTCGTAGATCGTGGAATTAGCTCTCTCTATCGCATTAGTCATCACAAGCGTTGTGATGATTCTTCTAGTTCTTCTTCACAAAGGTAAAGGCAGCGGATTATCCGATCTCTTTGGTGGCGGAATATCTTCAAATTACGGTGGCTCATCCGTTGTAGAACGCAACCTTGATCGAATGACAATTGTCGTTGGTGGCCTTTGGTTTGCTCTTGTTGTTGCGCTAAGTCTTGTTCTTAAATAATTTTTAAACTTTTAAAGGGAGTAATTCATGGCAAGTGCAATTCGCGGTAGTCGTGTCGGAGCCGGCCCAATGGGTGAGGCAGAACGCGGAGATTCAGTTGCGCGCATTCACGTCTCTTATTGGTGTTCACGTGGGCATGAAGTTCGACCATCTTTTGCCGATGGAACGCCGGAGCAAGTTGAAATTCCGGCTGAATGGGACTGTCCTAAGTGCGGTTTTCCAGCAGGTCGCGATAAGAACAATCCACCCAGTCCAATTAAAAATGAACCTTATAAGACGCACTTAGCCTATGTAAAAGAGCGCCGCACTGATGCAGAAGGCGTAAAACTTCTAGATGCTGCCTTAGCTAAGCTCCGTGGAGAAGATTAAAAAATTAAAGTTCTCTTGCAACTTTAAGTAATTCGGCAATTCCACTTTTACGATTTTTTAAATGCAATCTAATCATCGGCAAACCTCGAGATAGCAAAGCTTTTCCATCGCCGATGGCTTGGGCCATAAGTAGAGTTTGGAAACCATATATCTGATCTGGGATGGCAATATCTTTAACTACCGATCCCGTGATTTGCAAGAACGCTCCATTTTGTTGGCCGCCCTTATGAAATTGACCAGTTGAATGCAAGAAACGCGGACCCCAACCAAAAGTTACTGGGCGACTACTTTTGGTTGCAAGAATTTTGCGAAGTTCAACGAGTGCTACATCCTCCCTTCGGTCTAAATAAGCCATAATCGCCAGATATCCATCTTCGGGAATACGCGCAAGAATTTGAGAAAAGAGAGCGTGGGCTCCAAAAATCTCAATTTCATTTTCAATTTTATCTGGAGTGAATTCTGGTAATTTGCCTTTCCACTCCTTAAGTAGTTCGGCGCTTTGATTCTTTGCCTCTGTAACATTTGGTTGATTAAATGGATCAACTTGGAGCCCAGCGCATAAGAGCGCGGTTATCCATTCCCAGAGAAAAAATTGTGCGGACAAATCAGCGATGATAACTAAGTCAGAGCCACCCGAAAAAGCGATGCGGAGCGCTTGGCCTTGGCTCCCGTCGCCTTTATTTTGCACAACAATGGGCAAGCGCCCGATTTGGTTCTTTCCGGTCGATTCTGCAATTAATTGTTCGATCCAATCACTTAATCCTGGCATGGATGAATATTGATCGGTGAATGCAAGATATTGACCGCAAGTTGCCAGCACATAAGCAGCGTCGACTACAAGATTTGGGTTGACCTGTAAATTTTGCTTAGCATCGAGTGCGTTATCCAATAGAACCGATGCATCTATGCCGATTAGGCTAGCTGGAACTAAGCCGAAAGCACTAAGAACACTAAATCGACCCCCAACGCTCGGGTCGCCATTTACAACGCCATAGCCTCTAGCGCGAGCCTCTTTATCCAACGGCGAATTTGGATCTGTGACGATAACAATATGCTCTTCGGATTTTAAACCTGCAAGCGTGAAAGCGTTTTCAAAAAGTGCGCGTTGCGAAGCGGTTTCAATTGTAGCTCCCGACTTAGAGCTAACTATCACAACCGTCTTTGCTAGCTCGCCTTCCAAGGCATGCGCAACATAATTAGGATCGGTAGAGTCCAAAACAAATAATTTTTTTCCAAATGTGGCCGCAATAACTTCCGGACCAAGTGATGATCCGCCCATTCCACACAAAACTACGCGATTTTTGCCACGATGTTTAGCGCTGATTGCATCTAATTGCGGGAGTAATTCTCGAGATTTCTCAGGCAAGTCCACCCAGCCAAGGCGAATCGCCGCCTCTGCTTCGGCATCTCGGCCCCAAATTGTTACATCTTTCTTGGTCAAGCGATGATGCGCATCAAGAATTTTTTTATAAAGGGCACTGGATCTATCAATTGAGTTTAGCGCGCTACCAGATATTGAAATCATTGAGCCATTGCTTTGGAAACGTTATCTAGTAATTGGTTCCAAGCCGCCTCGAATTTCTTTACTCCATCTATCTCTAACTCGGCGGTTACCGCATTAAGTGATATCTCAAGTTCGGATAGCCCCTGAAAAACTTGTATAGCATCGGCGTATTTTCCTGAAATAGTATTTCCGCGACAAATCCCGTGGTCGATAACGGCATCGAGGGTCGATTGTGGCATTGTGTTGACGGTATTAGGAGCGACTAATTCGACAACATATCGCGTGTCATCGTAGGTAGGATCTTTTACGCCAGTTGAAGCCCATAATGGGCGCTGCATATGCGCTCCTTTTATTTTCAAATCTTGCCAACGCTTTGAGGCTTCACGTTCTTCGAATAATTGATATGCCAGATGAGCATTAGCGATTGCGGCTTTTCCTAGCAAGGCCTCTGCTTGTGGGGAACCGCTTTTCTTAAGGAGGTCATCCACTGCGCTATCGATTCGGCTAACGAAGAAAGATGCTACCGAATGCACCTGTGATGGATTTGTACAACCTTCTACGCCAGAGATGAAAGCATCTATTACTTCACCGTAGCGTTTGATTGAAAAAATTAGCGTGACATTGACGCTAATTCCATCGGCAATTAGCGCGGTAATAGCTGGTAAACCTTGTTTTGTGGCAGGTACTTTAATTAAAAGATTTGGGCGATTTACTAGTGCCCATAATCCCCTGCCTTGGGTAATTGTTTCCTGCGTATTATTTGCCAAACGTGGATCAACTTCAATACTGACTCGTCCATCTACGCCACCCGAGCTTTGAAAAATTGGGGTAAAGATATCGCAGGCTCGCCTTACATCATCGGTTGTGAGTTTCCTTACCACTTCATCAACGTTTTGATCTCTCATGGATTGGATATCACTTGCATATTCCACGCCCGTCGAAATCGCCGCGCTAAAAATACTCGGATTCGTGGTGACTCCGACTACCCCAGAATTAGCAATTCTTTGGGGTAGTGAATGTGAATCGGTGCCCGTTAATTTAGCCCTTGATAAATCATCTAGCCAAACCGATGTGCCTGCTCTAGCTAGATCTTCGATCTTCATGCGATAGCGTTTTTTACGGTTTTAACTACGTTAGCTACTGAGAAACCAAATTTCTCAAATAAAAGCGCGCCTGAAGCCGATGCCCCAAAGTGCTCTAGCGAAATCGATACTCCTGAATCGCCAATTAATTCACGCCACCCTTGTGCGATACCTGCTTCAATACTTATTTTGATGGCTGATTTTGGTAAAACACTTTCGCGATAATTCTTATCCTCATCGGCAAACCATTCCAAACAAGGGGCGCTAACAACCCTAACGGCAACGCCTTCTTTGGCAAGTTCTTTTTGCGCAGCAATAGCTAAACCAACTTCAGAACCGGTAGCAATTAAAATGGCTTGCGGATTTTGCACATCACTTAAAATATATGCACCCTTTTCAACACCTTTTGCGCTTGCATAGACGCTTCGATCTAAGGTTGGAAGATTTTGGCGAGATAAGAGAATTCCACAAGGAGCCTTTCGAATAAGGATTTGCCGCCATGCTTGCGTCACTTCGTTGGCATCGGCCGGGCGAATCACAGCTAAACCTGGAATGGCTCTAAGAGCAGCGAAATGTTCTACCGGTTGATGCGTAGGACCATCTTCGCCCAAACCGATTGAATCATGGGTCCATACGAAAGTTGTTGGAATCTTCATTAGTGCGGCAAGGCGAACTGCAGGGCGCATGTAATCGCTAAATATTGCAAAAGTTCCACCAAAGGCGCGAGTTAATCCATGCAAAGTTATGCCATTTAGAATCGAACCCATTGCGTGTTCACGAATTCCAAAGTGAATAATGCGGCCATACGGATGCGCGTTCTTCATTGAACTCGAAATTGGTAAGAATGAATTGGAGCCTTCGATTGTTGTGTTATTGCTCTCTGCCAAATCTGAAGAACCACCCCAAAATTCAGGCAACGCTTTTGCGATCGCCTGTATTACATCTCCCGATGCTTTTCGAGTAGAAATATCTTTACCTGCTTCAAACTCTGGAAAATGCGCATCCCAATTACTTGGCAAGCTCTTTTTGCGCAGCCGAATAAGAAGTTCTGCCTTTTCTGGATTAACGCCCTGCCATTGCACAAATTTAGTATCCCAAAGTGCGCGAGTAATTGCCGCGCGATCCTTAACTAGTCGAACATGTTGTAGGACTTCATCTGGCATCGCAAAATTTTGTGCTGGATCTAACCCCAGTAATTTTTTTGTCTCCGCTATTTCAGCATCACCGAGAGCCGAGCCATGAGATTTAGCCGTGCCTCTGGCGCTCGGAGCTGGCCATGCGATTACAGTCTTTAAATGAATCAGGGATGGTTTATCTTTTTCATTCTTGGCAGCATGCATCGCAGAATCTAACGCTAATAAATCTACGCTTCCATCACTACTTTGGGCGACATCTATTACATGCCAATCATATGCACGATATCGGGCTGATACATCTTCGGTGAAAGCCAAATGCGTGTCACCTTCAATAGAAATTCTATTGTCATCGTAAATCAGAATTAAATTTCCAAGGCCTTGTGTTCCAGCTAATGAAGATGCTTCGGCGCTTACACCCTCTTGCAAATCTCCATCTGAAGCGAGAACCCAAATGTTATGGTCAAAGATTGATTGGTTCTTTGGTGCGCCAGCATCTAATAAACCCCGTTCGTATCTCGCCGCCATCGCCATTCCAACTGCGGTAGCAATGCCTTGGCCTAGCGGACCAGTTGTCATTTCAACGCCAGCGGTATGTCCATATTCGGGATGGCCTGGAGTAAGTGAACCCCAAGTTCGAAGTCTTTCTAAATCTTGCATTTCTAGCCCATAACCACTGAAAAATAATTGCGTGTATAGAGTTAAAGAAGAATGTCCGCAAGAAAGAATGAAGCGATCTCGTCCCAGCCAGGTGGGATCGGATGGGTCATGGATTAAATGGCGCTGGAATAAATTGTAGGCAACTGGGGCGAGCGACATTGCTGTTCCTGGGTGACCATTACCTACTTTCTGAACTGCATCCATGGCAAGGGCTCTGGCATAGGCAATTGCGCGTTCATCCAACTCAGTCCAGTTTTCGAGATAGCTCATTGATTGGCCTTTTCTTTTTGCGTTGTACTCACCGATAACCAAATACGCCAAGCAAAAATCCATACGAGAATCGAACCAAGCAGATGCGTTGCCACCAAAAGTTGCGGAACTCCCGTTAAATATTGAATATATCCAATTAAACCTTGCGCCAAAGATAAATGTAAGAAACCCTGCACCGATTTTTTAGTAAGTTTCGAGGCGCTTTTTTGTAATAAAAAATAAATCGTCAAAGCAATCAGCAGCACAACGGCGATGCCGTGGGCCCTGGCAGCGCTTTGAATTTCAATATTAAAACGTGGTGCATCTGCATCGCCAGCGTGTGGGCCACTTCCTGTAACTATGGTTCCTGAAATCAAAACAATCGCAGTTAAGGCTAGGTGGATTTTACTGAGCGCCATAAGACGCTTGTCTTGATTTTCAACCTTAATAAAACTTTCGTTACGACGCATAAAGATCGAAGTAGCGCCAGCTATAAGAATCATTGACAATAGAAAATGCGAAGCAACCGATGCTGGATTTAAATTAGTGAGTACGGTTATTCCGCCTAGAACGCCTTGTCCAAAAATTCCAAGTACTTGTCCAATTGCAAGTAGCCGTAAATCCTTGCGTGCGAATTTAATTACAGCAATTAAAGTAGCAATGGCAGCAAATAGAAGAACAAAAGTTAGTAAACGATTTCCAAATTCGATCCAAGCGTGTAATTGCCCTTCGACTTGATTAGGAATTGGAATGTATGAGCCTGGAGTGCATTCGGGCCACGTTGGGCAACCCAACCCCGAACCGGTTAACCGAACCGCGCCACCAGTTACGACCAGAGTGCTTTGAAGAAAGAGCAACGCTCCAGAGAGCAGAGTTAGGGCTCTGCTAGAGGCTCTCTTCATCCTCGTAGCCTAGAACCCCGAGGCCCTGCCATGAGGCAGCCTCGAGCGGTTAGATTTGCGAATTGCGCTACAATACTATTGTGAAATTAACCGGCTCAACCCAGAGCCTCTCAGGGGAAGATTCTCGTACTCGAGATGCGATTGCGCGTTCAATTCTTGAAAATGGACCTTCTACGGCCGTTGTTTTAGGGCAACGTTTAAATCTAACGCCATCTGGAATTCGTCGGCATTTAGATTTACTAATTGCCGATGGCGTATTGGAGGCGCGCCAGAAACGTTCGACTCTTGTTCGCTCCCGAGGTCGTCCCTCAAAAGTATTTGTTATGTCAGATGCTGGACGTGAAAAATTTGAGCATTCTTATGATGACTTAGCCGTTGCAGCGCTTAAATTTATGTCGGCGCAATCAGGAGAGCATTTAATTAACGCATTTGCGCAGAGTCGAGCCAACGAGATTGAAAGAAAAGCAGCGCCAGCTATCGCAAAACGTTCGCATAAGGCGCTGGCGCTGGCAACTTTTCTTTCAGAAGAGGGATATGCCGCAAGCGTTGTCGAGAGAGAAATGGGTGAAGAACTTTTACAGCACCACTGTCCAATTGCTCACGTTGCTGCCGAATTTCCACAACTCTGCGAAGCCGAGACGCAAGCATTTTCGAAATTGCTGGGCACTCATGTTCAACGTCTGGCAACTATCGCACACGGCGATGGTGTCTGCACAACTTTTATTCCAAATAGAACCACAACTGCAACAGCAATAACAACTGCAATAGGAAAGGCACATTAATGACAATCGCACATCCAGAACTGGAAGGCCTTGGAAATTACGAATACGGATGGTCTGATAAAACTGATGCGGGTGCGAATTCAAGACGTGGCATTAGCGAGGAAGTAGTCCGCGATATTTCAGCTAAGAAATCTGAGCCACAATGGATGTTAGATATGCGACTAAAGGGTTTATCGCTTTTTGAAAAGAAGCCAATGCCAACATGGGGTTCGGATCTTTCTGGAATTTTCTTTGACACCATCAAATATTTTGTGCGCTCAACTGAAAAGCAGGCCCAAACTTGGGATGATTTGCCGGCAGATATTAAGAACACCTATGACCGCCTTGGAATTCCAGAGGCTGAAAAACAGCGTTTAGTCTCAGGTGTTGCTGCGCAGTATGAATCCGAAGTTGTTTACCACTCAATTCGTGAAGATTTAGCGAAGCAGGGCGTAATTTTTCTTGACACCGATAGCGCGCTTAAGGCGCACCCAGAGCTGTTTAAAGAATATTTCGCGACTGTTATTCCAGTTGGCGATAACAAATTTGCGGCGTTAAATACTGCCGCGTGGTCAGGTGGATCTTTTGTCTATATTCCAAAAGGCGTTCATGTTGATATTCCATTGCAAGCATATTTCCGGATTAACACCGAAAATATGGGGCAATTCGAGCGCACCTTAATTATTGCTGATGAAGATTCCTACGTTCATTATGTTGAAGGTTGCACTGCCCCCATCTATAAATCAGATTCTTTGCACTCTGCAGTTGTCGAAATTATTGTAAAAAAGGGTGCCCGTGTTCGTTATACAACTATTCAAAATTGGTCCAACAACGTATATAACTTGGTAACCAAGCGCGCTACGTGTGCCGAAGGTGCCACTATGGAATGGGTTGATGGAAATATTGGCTCCAAGGTAACAATGAAATACCCTGCAATTTTCTTAATGGGACCACATGCCAAGGGGGAGACGCTCTCGCTTGCCTTTGCAGGTGAAGGTCAACATCAAGATTCTGGTGCCAAAATGGTTCATGCTGCGCCATATACCTCTTCTTCGGTTATCTCTAAATCAGTAGCACGAAATGGTGGCCGTACTTCTTACCGTGGCTTGGTTCAAGTTCAGGAAGGTGCGCATCATTCTAAGAGCACTGTTAAATGCGATGCGCTCTTAGTGGACACAATTTCTAGATCTGATACTTATCCTTATGTAGATATTCGCGAAGATGATGTTTCGATTGGACACGAGGCGACCGTTTCTAAAATCAGCGGTGACCAACTTTTCTATTTAATGTCGCGTGGACTTAACGAAGATGAAGCAATGGCAATGATTGTTCGTGGCTTTATCGAACCAATCGCACGCGAACTACCGATGGAATATGCCCTTGAACTCAATCGTTTAATTGAACTTCAAATGGAAGGCGCTGTTGGTTAATGTCCTTACTCACAACCAATTATTTAACACCAACAGGACGCGAAGAAGCATGGAGATTTACGCCACTTAAACGTCTTAAAGGTTTACATGATGGCAGCGCAATTATTGGTGGGCGCGCATCTCTTGCTCCAAAAAGCGCACTTCCAATCGGCGTAACTTTCCAACGTCTGGCGCGCGAACTTATCTCTTCGCAATCTGCAACGGATGACGTAATTATTGAACGCATTAGAGGTCAAGCAATTGATTGCGCAGTATTGTCGATTGCTGCAAATACCGAAGTTGCGCAGCCAATCTATTTAAAACGCGCTATGGGCGATACGGATACTGCAGAACTATCGCGTGTTCAAATTCGCCTGGCCGAACACGCTCGCGCTACCGTTATTTTTGAAAATAATGGTGATGCACTACTGGCTGAGGATGTGGAAATAATTCTTTCGCCGGGTTCAAATCTGAAATTTATAACGCTACAAGAATGGAACGCAACATCAGTCCATACTGCGCGCCATCATGCCATTATTGATAAGGATGCAGTTTTTAAATCAGTAACGGTCACAGTCGGTGGTGATTTAGTACGTATTTTGCCAACGGTTGAATTCATCGGCTCTGGTTCGTCGGCTGAGTTACTAGGCGTTTATTTTGCTACAACCGGCCAATTTTTTGAGCACCGCATGCATATAGATCACTTGGTGCCCAATGCTAAGTCGAGAGTTGATTACAAAGGCGCCCTCGCAGGCAAAGGCGCTCACACTGTTTGGATCGGTGATGTATTTATTCGAGCCGCTGCTGCGGGAACTGATACTTATGAATTAAATCGCAATCTTTTATTAACCGATGGTGCGCGTGCTGATTCTGTACCTAATTTAGAAATCGAGACTGGGGAAATAGTCGGTGCAGGCCACGCTAGCACAACTGGTCGTTTTGATGACGAACAGCTTTTCTATTTAATGTCTCGCGGTATCACGCTGGCAGATGCCCGGCGTTTAGTCGTGCGTGGTTTCTTTAATGAAATTATTTCAGAAATTGGTAGTGAAGAAATCCAAGATCGTTTAATGTCTCGGATTGATTCTGAACTTGCTAAGGCGGGCTCATGATGTCTGATTTGATATTTTCAAAACTTGAATCTGGCAAATCTGTGAAATTAGAAAAAGAGGGCAAAACAATTTGCGTAACTCGCGTTGGTCAAGAAGTTTTCGCTATTGATGATACCTGTTCTCATGCCGAAGCATCCCTTACCGAGGGCGAAGTAACTGGATTTAAAATCGAATGTTGGTTACATGGGGCCGAATTTGATCTGCGAACTGGCGAAGTCTTAACACTACCGGCGACCCAAAGCGTTGCAACATATCCAGTCATAATCGACGGAGACTCCGTCCTTGTGAAAATTAATTAGAGAGACGAGAAAAGATGAGCACGTTAGAAATTCGTGGACTTCAAGTTTGCGTTGATACCGAAAATGGCCGCGTTGAAATTCTAAAGGGCGTTGATCTAACGATTAATTCAGGCGAAATCCACGCAATCATGGGACCAAATGGCTCAGGTAAATCAACGCTGGCTTACTCAATTGCTGGCCACCCAAAGTATGCGATCACGGGTGGAAGCGTGAACCTTGATGGCGCGAGCGTTTTAGAGATGACTGTGGATGAACGCGCAAAGGCGGGCCTCTTTTTAGCGATGCAATACCCAGTAGAAGTACCCGGCGTATCGGTTTCTAATTTTTTACGAACTGCTGCAACCGCGCTTCGTGGTGAAGCGCCAAAACTTCGCACATGGGTTGGCGAAGTAAAAGATGCGATGAATGCGCTAGCGATTGATCCTGCTTTTGCTTCTCGTAACGTTAATGAAGGTTTTTCTGGCGGAGAAAAGAAACGCCATGAGATTATGCAATTGGAATTATTAAAACCAAAAATAGCGATTTTGGATGAAACAGATTCAGGCCTCGATGTAGATGCTCTGCGCATTGTTTCTGAAGGTGTTCTGCGCGCAAAGGCGGCAAATAATCTAGGAGTCGTACTGATTACTCATTACACAAGAATTCTGCGCTATATCAAGCCTGATTTCGTGCATGTATTCGCCAATGGCCGCATAGTAGAAGAAGGCGGTCCAGAACTCGCCGACAAGCTCGAAGCCAATGGTTATGCAGAGTATGTCTCTAGTTAGTACACACTTATTTCATGAGTTTTAATCCCGCACTTATCCGGCGCGATTTTCCAATCTTGGGGCGCACTGTGCGGGATGGTAAGAAACTTATCTATCTGGATAGTGGTGCAACGAGTCAAAAACCGCAAGTAGTAATCGATGCCGAAGCATCCTTTTATGAATTTCACAATGCGGCGGTTCATCGCGGCGTATATCAATTGTCCGAAGAAGCCGATGCCTTATTTGAAGGTGCGCGAGCAAGCGTTGCAAAATTTATCAATGTTGGCATAGAAGAAGTTATTTTTACCAAAAGTGCAACTGAATCTCTAAATGCAATTGCATATGCAATGGGAAATGCCGGCGTTGGAAATAGATTTCATTTAGGTAAGGGCGATGGCATTGTCGTCACAGAGATGGAACATCACTCTAATCTCATTCCTTGGCAAGAATTGTCTCGTCGAAGCGGTGCAACTCTCTCTTGGTTTGAAATCACATCCGAAGGCCGACTAGATCTCTCTCGTATTAATGAGGTAATTACCAAATCAACCAAAGTTGTTGCCGTTACGCATCAATCGAACGTGCTTGGAACTGTTAACCCACTGGAAGCGATTGTGGCACGAGCCCATGAAGTCGGCGCAGTAGTCGTACTTGATGCTTGTCAGTCAGCTCCACACATGCCACTTGATGCACAAAAACTTGGAGTTGATTTCATAGTTTTTTCTGGACATAAAATGGCAGGACCAACAGGCGTTGGCGTTTTGTGGGGTCGCATGGAATTGCTCATGGAACTTCCACCCTTTCTATATGGTGGGTCGATGATTGAAAGCGTAACAATGGAAAAATCTACTTATGCCCTTCCGCCCGCCAAATTCGAAGCTGGCGTTCCAAATATGGCCCAAGTTGTAGGTCTTGGAGCGGCGATTGAATACTTAATGGCAATTGGCATGAAAAATATCCACGATTACGAAATGGAATTAACTGCCTACGGATTAGAAATACTAAAAAAAATTGATACGCTAAAAATTGTAGGTCCTGAAGATACGCTAAATCGTGGGTCAGCTCTCTCTTTTACTATTTCGGATATTCATCCACATGATCTCGGTCAATTTTTAGATAGTCAAGGTATTGCAGTTCGCAGTGGCCACCATTGCGCATGGCCGTTAGCCAAAAAATTAAAAGTTTCAGCCTCTACCAGAGCATCTCTTTATTTTTATAACGAAAAAAGTGAACTTGATGCGTTAGCTGAAGGCATAATTGCGGCCCAGAAATATTTCGGCAGGTTCTAATGGAACTCGATAATTTGTATCAAGAAGTAATTCTCGATCACTATAAGCATCCGCAAAATAAGGGTTTGAATCCAACTTATGATGCCCAAGTTCACCATGTAAATATAAGTTGTGGTGACGAAATCACGCTCAATCTCAGCATTACCGATGGCAAAGTTGCCGCTCTTACTTGGGACGGTTTTGGCTGTTCGATTTCGCAGGCAAGTGTTTCGATGATGAGTGACTTACTTACCGATAAACCCCTCGAGGAAGCTGAAAATATTCTCAATACATTTATGGCATTGATGCAAAGTAAAGGTAACGAAACTGGCGACGCTGCGATTTTGGAAGATGCCGTTGCATTTGCTGGAGTATCCAAATTTCCAGCCCGCATAAAATGCGCTCTGTTGGGTTGGATGGCCTTTAAGGATGCGGCAATTCAAGTGAAAAACAAATAGAATTTACACACTAGACAAAGGATAAAAATGGTAGCCAGTATTGATGATGTGACCGAAGCTATGAAGGATGTTGTAGACCCAGAATTGGGAATCAATGTTGTTGACCTTGGTTTAATTTATGATGTCATGGTTGATGAAAGCAATACTGCAATTCTTAACATGACCTTAACTTCGGCTGCATGTCCGCTACAAGATGTAATTGAAGATCAAACACGCCAAGCCCTCGCACCAATGACAAGTGATGTGAAAATTAATTGGGTCTGGATGCCGCCTTGGGGCCCAGATAAAATATCGGATGACGGGAGAGAACAGCTTCGGGCGCTTGGGTTTACGGTTTAAATAATGTCAAAGCGTGCGATATGGATGGCACACCGGTCCATGACTGCAGATCCTTCGATTAAAGAGCAAAAACTAAAGCCAGGAACTATTACGCGAATCTTTTCCTTCGCCAAGCCTTACCGAATTAGCATAATTATTTTTCTTTTCACCGTTGTTGTTGATGCCGCCCTTGTTATCGCTACCCCACTCCTTCTTAGAAAATTAATCGATGATGGCGTAATTCCGGGGGATGGCGCAATTGTTACGCGCTTGGCAATTTATGTTGGTTTAATTGCGGTAGGTGATGCGACGATGTCGATCTTAGGTCGTTGGTACTCATCACGCATCGGTGAAGGCGTAATTTATGACCTGCGCTCCTTGGTATTTGCCCATGTTCAGAAGCAATCGATTGCTTTCTTTACTCGCACGCAAACCGGCGCCCTTATCTCACGAATAAATTCTGATGTTATGGGTGCTCAACAAGCCTTTACAGCCACCTTATCCGGCGTTGTAAGCAACGTCGTTACTCTCATTCTGGTAGGGGTAACAATGTTGATTTTGTCATGGCAGATTACCTTTGTTGCCTTGATTCTTTTACCAGCATTTTTATTGCCAACCAAATGGGTGGGTAGAAAATTACAAGCACTCACGCGCGAATCTTTTCGAGTCAATGCCGAAATGTCGAACACTATGACAGAACGCTTTAATGTATCTGGGGCGATGCTAGTCGCGCTCTATGGTCAAAGCGCACGAGAGAATGAATTTTTCAAATCAAGGGCTCGAAAAGTCGCTGATATTGGCATAACAATGGCGATGCTTAACCGTCTTTTCTTTATCGCGCTGACAAGCGTTGCCGCAATTGCAACGGCTTTTGCCTATGGAATTGGCGGTCATTTGGCGATTAATGGCGGAGTAACCGTTGGAACTCTGCTGGCAATTACTGCACTTCTTGCCCGCTTATATGGCCCGTTGACTGCGCTCTCAAATGTTCGCATCGATATTATGACTTCCCTTGTTTCATTCGAACGCGTCTTTGAAGTTCTAGATCTGCAACCTATGGTTAAAGATAGAGATGGCGCTAAAGAGTTAGCCACAAAAAATCCACGGATTGAATTTAGAAGCGTTAATTTTACTTATCCAAAGGCCGAAGAAATTTCGTTAGCTTCACTGGAAGCAGTGGCAAAGCCTGAAACTGTGTCAAGCGGTCAAGTGCTTAGCGATTTATCTTTCATTGCAGAACCGGGAACGCTAACGGCCATTGTTGGTCCATCTGGTGCTGGTAAAACAACAATTAGCGCGCTATTGCCTCGTCTTTATGATGTGACTTCTGGTGGGATATTTATAGATGGAACCGATATTCGCGATCTAACTTTAGAGTCGCTACGCGGTTCTATCGGAGTTGTAATGCAAGATGCGCATCTCTTTCATGAAACTATTGCGCAAAATCTACGATATGCAAAAGCTGATGCCACTGATACACAGATGCAAGCGACATGTGAAGCTGCACAAATCTGGAAACTTATTTCTTCGCTACCAAATGGTTTTGACACAATGGTTGGTGAACGAGGACATAGACTTTCGGGTGGCGAAAAGCAACGTTTAGCAATCGCGCGATTGCTTTTAAAATCACCTGCAATAGTTATCTTGGATGAAGCCACCGCGCATTTGGATTCAGAAAATGAAGCGTTAGTTCAGGAGGCCTTTAAAAGCGCGCTAAAAGGTCGAACCAGTATTGTTATTGCGCATAGATTAAGCACCATTAAAGAGGCAGATCAAATTCTAGTTCTTGAAAAAGGTTTTATCGTGGAACGAGGAAGCCATGAAGAGCTAGTAAGTAAGGGCGGACTTTATGCCGATCTATACGCTCGCCAAGACTTGTCGGGTGCGACGGATTAGTATCCGCCCGTAAATTACCAAAGCTGCAAAAAATATCCACTGCAGCGCATATGCCATATGTGGCCCATCGGTTAATTCTGGTAATTGTGCTGGAACGCTTGGCGTGAGCTCGGGAGTTGATCCTGAAAGTAAATCCAAATAGAAATTTTCTGTCTCACCTTTTGTTTGGGCATTTAATTTCGAAATTAATGAACCATCACCAGGAAGAGCGAAAAAAGATCCGCGTGGCAAAGATGAATCAAGTCGTAATCGCCCGTTAATTTCTACCCTCTGTGTTGGAACTGGTGAAACCTTCGGGGCGATAGTGGCGTTGGCGCCAGCTTTAACCCAGCCACGGTCGACCCAAAATTTTTCGCCACTCTCGTTGATAAAAAGTGTCAAAACTTCAAAACCGTACCTTCCCTCGTGGTAGCGATTTTTAAGCAGGATTTGTTTACTAGAATCGAATTGCCCTGATGTAAAAACAGGCTGCCACTCATGTGCAATGGGATTTTTCGAAACCAGCGAAAGGGAGATTGGTTTTTCTAGCACATGCGTTTTAATCATAGTATTTCTAGCATGGCGATCGACGCCTCGTTGATATTGCCATTGCGCACCCCAAATACAGAGCCCAATTAAAATCAGAGCAATAACGGATTTTAGAAGCGAGTATGTCTCGCGCTCTTGATTCACAACTTCTAGTTTAGTTTAAGAAAGGGATCGTGGTTTTTCTTTAATGATTGCGTTGCCAGATGAAAAAGTTTCCCGCCCTGCATTTGCTATAACGACGGCAATATATGGCAGAGTGACCGCGCCAAGGAGAGCAAACCAGCGAAAAGGATTTGGCAAGATTACAGTTAAAATAAAGCATGCGGTGCGAATCATCATGGAAATAAAATATCTACGTTGGCGCGCGCTTTGATCCGCGCTAAAGCCTATCTGAGCACCCGTGATATTGAAAATTTCGTTATCTGCAGCCATCTACTTAGTCTAGAACTACTTGGCATGGAATGCCCCCTGAATTCAGGGCAGGGGCGGCTTAAATCTTTTGATTACGCCGCAGTAGCCATTAGGTTTTAGCCATGAGTTCTTTGGCGCTAGTAACTGGCGGAAATCGCGGAATCGGCTTGGCAATCGCTAACGCTTTGAAAATTAGCGGTTTTGATGTCATCGTTACATATCGCAGTGGCGCGGCGCCTGCAGGATTTAAATCTGTAGTGATGGATGTTACTTCGACCGAGAGCGTGGATCAAGGTTTTGATGAAATCGAAAAACAATGGGGCTTCGTAGAATGCATTGTGGCAAGCGCTGGAATTACGAAAGATGGCTTAGCGATGCGAATGAGTGATCAAGACTTCCAAAGCGTCATTGATGCAAACTTAACGGGGGCTTTTCGTGTTGCACGGCGAGCGACAAAAGGTTTACTAAAACTTAAAAAGGGTCGGTTAATTTTTGTGGGCTCGGTAGTTGGCGCCTTGGGTTCTGCTGGTCAAGTAAATTATGCAGCCAGCAAATCAGGGCTAGTCGGTATGGCGCGTTCATTTGCACGCGAACTCGGCAGCCGTGGGATTACCGCAAATGTGGTTGCGCCAGGTTTTGTGGAAACCGATATGACTGCAAACTTGGATGAAAAGCGCCGAAATGAGATTGCTAGTTCGGTTCCACTCGGACGTTTTTCTAGCGCAAATGAGGTGGCAGATGTTGTAGCCTTCATTGCATCTAGCCAAGCAAGTTATATAACTGGAGCCCTCATCCCTGTTGATGGCGGATTAGGAATGGGTCACTAAATGGGAATTTTGCAAGGTAAAAATATTCTTGTTACTGGAGTTCTTACCGATTCTTCAATTGCTTTTCATATTGCAAAGATTGCACAAGAAGAGGGCGCAAGCGTTTTGCTTACCTCTTTCGGTCGAGCCTTAAGTCTTACTACTCGTATTGCCACCAGACTTCCTAAGCCTGCTCCAATCATTGAACTTGATGTTACAAACCAAGAACATCTTGATGGACTTGCATCTAATATTGAAAAGTATGTGCCGCACCTTGACGGCGTCGTACATTCAATTGGCTTTGCACCCGAGGCCGCCCTCGGTGGAAATTTTCTCAATACTTCATGGGAGGATGTTTCAACGGCGCTACATGTTTCGGCATATTCACTTAAGGCGCTAAGTACCGCGACCCGTTCATTATTTAAAAACGGCGGATCCATTGTCGGCCTAGATTTTGATGCAAGTGTGGCTTGGCCAAAATATGACTGGATGGGCGTTGCAAAAGCGGCCCTTGAATCAACTTCACGTTATTTAGCACGCGATTTAGGAGCGGAAAATATTCGTATCAATTTAGTTGCGGCCGGTCCCATAAAAACAATCGCGGCAAAATCTATTCCGGGTTTTGAAGTCTTTGAAAAAGCATGGAATGAGCGAAGCCCACTTTTTTGGGATATAAATGACCCCGTACCGGCAGCGCAGGCCACAGTGGCCTTGCTATCTGATTGGTTTCCAAAGACTACCGGCGAAATCATCCATGTAGACGGCGGTTTGCACGCCATGGGGGCTTAAGGGTAGCCTTTGCCCCAGACCAGTAGCCAATGGCTGCTGCAAGAGGAGTTACCGCTCCCACCTAAATCGCTTCGGCGCTCTGGTTTGTCGGATTTATAAATGGTCTAAACCATTTCTTCTTCCTTTAGCGGTTGTCATCTTGTAGCGCTGTGAAACTAAAGCGTTAACACAACCGATGGGAGCACAAATCACAACTGAACCGCGCATTAATGATCGAATTCGCACACCCCAAATTCGTTTGATCGGACATACCGGCGAACAAGTTGGCGTTGTTGATATCGATACCGCGTTAAAGATGGCAGATGAAATCGGTCTCGACTTAGTCGAAATTGCTCCAGATGCTCTACCACCCGTTTGTAAGATTATGGACTTCGGAAAATATAAGTACGAAGTTGCACAAAAGGCACGGGAAGCGCGACAAAACCAAACCCACATTGTGGTCAAGGAAGTGCGGTTAACACCAAAAATCGAAAGTCATGATTACGAAACGAAACGTACTCAAGTTGAGAAATTTCTCAAAGGCGGCGACAAGGTGAAAGTCACGATGAAATTCCGCGGAAGAGAACAGACGCGTCCTGAGCTGGGATACAAATTGTTGCAACGTCTTGCAGAAGATGTCGCAGCATTTGCTTTCATCGAATTCGCCCCTAAACAAGAGGGTCGAAATATGACAATGGTATTAGGACCTACCAAGAAGAAGAACGAAGCAGTTGCAGAACAACGAGCAGCCCGAGCAGCAGTCAAAGCGAAAGCTGAAGCTGATGCAAAGAGTACGGAGTAAGGGAGCAAGAAATGCCAAAGATGAAGACACATAGCGGTGCGAAGAAAACCTTTCGCCTCACAGGAAGCGGAAAGATCATGCACGAGCGCGCTGGTAAGCGCCACCTGCTCGAGCGCAAATCTTCTCGTCAGGTTCGTCGCCTGAGTACTGAAACATCAGCCAAAGCAACTGTAACTATGACTGCCAAGCGCATGCTTGGTCTTAAGTAAGGAGCGTGAATTAAATGGCAAGAGTAAAACGTGGTGTTCACGCCGCCAAGAAGCGTCGTACAACGCTGGCACGTGCCGCCGGTTATCGCGGACAACGTTCACGTCTTTTCACAAAGGCAAAAGAGCAAGTTACTCACTCTATGGTCTATGCATTCAATGACCGTAAAGATAAGAAAGGCGATTTCCGCCAACTATGGATTCAACGTATTAATGCTGCTAGCCGCGAAAACGGCATGACATATAACCGTTTTATGCAAGGGCTTAAGGCTGCAGGTGTTGAAGTTGACCGTCGCGTTCTCTCTGAACTTGCCACCAATGATCCAGCAACATTTAAAACTTTAGTTGAACTTTCTCGCAAGAATTTAGTCTCAGCTTAATTTAAAAGACAGAAAAACTAGGCCAATGATTGAGAGCCTTCACTCGCCACATATAGCGCGAGTGAAGGCTCTTATTGGTGCTAGGGGAGTAAAAGAGCGCAGAGAGTCTGCAACTTTTGTGGCCGAAGGTCTGCAATGTGCGCGTGAAGCCTTGTCATCACAAAGCGGACCAAGGATTGAAACCCTTTACGTTACAGCGCAAGGTCTGGCGAAAATCGCAAACTTCGATATCGCGGAAATTAAAGTTTGTGAGGTGAGTGTTCCTGTAATGCAGGCAATGTCTGACACGCCGGCGCCACAAGGAGTGCTTTCGGTTTGTCGCACACCCCGCGCCAATATTTCCAATCTTAAAACTACCGGATCATCGCGCTTCGTTTACCTATTCGAGATTGCCGATCCAGGAAATGCCGGAACTATTTTGCGTACTGCAGATGCAATGGGTGTCTGCGCGGTTATTACTTCACCGGGCAGCGTCGATATGTATTCACCCAAAGTCGTTAGATCTACAGCCGGATCGCTATGGCATGTACCAGTTTTCGAAGGAGTTGATTTTGCGACGATTAATACTCAATTTCCAGAACTCAAAAAAATACTTTTATCGCCGCATGCGCGAGAATCAATTTTAGATATCAGAGTGGATGGCGATTGCATCGCGATATTTGGTAATGAAGCCAGAGGAGTAAGGGCGCAAGAGTTGGGCGGCAACATCACAGAGGTAAAGATTCCTATGGTTGGCAATGCGGAAAGTCTTAATCTTGTCGCCGCGGCATCAATCGCAATCTTCACGCTTTCTACCAAGTCTGCAGGTTAGACTGAGTCCATGAATTCTGGGGAGATATCGGCTTGGATTGCTGCCGCAGAAAAGGCTTTTTCTGCGGCTGGTGATCTGGGTGAACTTAAAACCGCGCGCCTTGCCCATGCGGGCGACAAATCTCCAATCTCATTAGCTAGTCGAGCCCTTGGAACTTTGCCTGCCGATGAAAAAGCTGCTGCTGGCAAACTCATTGGAGATGCAAAGGCGGCAATTGCGTTTGCACTCGATGCCGCTACCGCCGCATTGGAAGCCGCCCGCGATGCAAAAGTCTTGAAAGAGGAAGTTGTTGACATCACGCTTCCAGTGCAGCGCGCCCACCGCGGTGGATTACATCCAATCACGATAATTAAGAACGAAATCTCTGACTTCTTTATTGAGCAAGGTTTCTGCGTTGCCGAAGGCCCCGAACTTGAATCAGGTTGGTTGAATTTCGACGCACTCAACATTCCCGCCGATCATCCTGCGCGAACTATGCAGGACACTTTCTTTATAGAACCCCTTGAATCAGGCATGGTCTTACGTACACATACCTCGCCAGTGCAGATTCGCACTATGTTGACTCAAGAACCACCAATTTATGTAATCTGTCCAGGACGTACTTTTCGCGCCGATGAATTAGATGCAACGCACAGTCCCGTCTTTCATCAAGTAGAAGGCTTAGTCATTGATCGGGCAATTACGATGGCGAATTTGAAAGGCGTGCTTGATAACTTTGCCCGTCATATGTTTGGTTCTGATGTAACGACAAGATTGCGTCCATCTTTTTTCCCGTTTACTGAACCCAGCGCAGAGGTTGATATTTTCTTTAATGGTCGATGGATTGAATGGGGTGGATGCGGAATGGTTAACCCCAAAGTTCTTGCAGCATGCGGAATTGATACGGCTGAGTATTCTGGATTTGCATTTGGAATGGGCCTAGAAAGAACTCTCATGGTTAGACACGCAATCACCGATATGCATGACATTGTTGAAGGCGACCTACGATTCACTCGGCAATTCGGAATAGGCCTTTAATGCGCGCTCCATTATCGTGGTTGAGAGAATTTGTAGAAATTCCATCATCGGTTACTGCCGAGCAAATCTCCGACGGGCTAATTAGAGTTGGATTTGAAGTTGAAGAAATCGTTATTCAGGGCGCAGATTTAACTGGCCCTATTATTTTTGGTGAAGTACTTTCAATCGAAGAAATCACGGGACAAAAAAAGCCAATTCGATATGTAGGAATTGATTGCGGCGAGCCTCAGGTTCGATATGTAATTTGCGGAGCGGTTAATTTTGTAGTCGGAGATGCGATTGTTGCGGCGCTTCCAGGTGCGGTTTTATCTGGAAACTTTGCTATCTCTGCCCGCGAGACTTATGGAAAAACGAGCAATGGAATGATTTGCTCAGCGCGAGAGCTAGGACTTGGTGATGACCATTCTGGCATCATGGTTTTCGCTAAGGGCGATGTAACAACTGGAGCTGATGCAATTGCCGGCCTTGAAATTAACGATGTTATTTTTGAGATTGCGGTAAACCCAGACCGCGGCTATGCCTTAAGTATTCGCGGCCTCGCTCGCGAAATTGCAGGCGCACTTGATTTGAAATTCATCGATCCGGTAGCAGCTCTTCGCTCTTTGAAATTTGCAGAGACCGGCGTTGGGGTATCGGCAAAGATTGCAGAGCCCGAAACTGCCAGCGTTTTCTATCTTCGTACAATGTCGAATTTTGATCCAACCGCGAAAACTCCGCTATGGATGCGTCGCCGTATTGAAAAAATGGGAATGCGTTCAATTTCTTTGGTAGTCGATATCACTAACTACGTCATGCTTGAACTTGGCCAACCTTTGCACGCATTTGATAAATCAAAAATTGCGGGTGGCTTAACAATTAAGCGAGCTGGTAAATCAGCGCCATTTACAACGCTCGATGGCCAAGTACGTCAGCTAGATCCTGATGACTTAATGGTTTGGGATGATAAACAACCGTTGGCGCTGGCCGGAACGATGGGCGGAGCGTTCTCGGAAATTAGCGAAACAACGGTTGATATCGCACTTGAAGCAGTGCGTTTTGATCCAACCTGCATTGCCAGGAATTCACGTAGACATAAGTTGTCATCTGAAGCTTCCAGGCGTTTTGAACGAAGCGTTGATCCATCACTGGCGCAGTTTGCCTCCGCCCGCTTTGCCCAGTTATTGATGGCGCACAGTTCGGCGAAACACGTTGCTACCGTAATTGCTGGCGAACCAAGATATGCCCCAATAATAAAACTCGACCCCGCATATATCTCTCGGGTACTTGGTTTCATCGTTGCGCCATCAACTATTGCTCAGGTATTGCGAGTCATCGGTTGTGATGTTGATGAAAAAACTTTTGAAGTCGATCCACCGTCATGGCGAAGCGATTTACTTACCCCCTCTGATTTGGCTGAAGAAGTAGCGCGCATGATTGGCTACGACAAGATTCCTTCGGTACTACCGCCGAGACCACTTCATGCAACATTAACGCCGACTCAAAAACGTCATCGAGCAATTGCGATTGCCCTTGCCAGCCGTGGCTTTGCTGAAGTTCAAACATTTCCGTTTACAAATCAAGCAACGATTGATTCGATGGGATTTGTCGATGAACGCGCCGCAACATATCGAGTGGCCAATCCACTCTCTGAAGAATTTCCATTGATGCGAGTTCATTTAGTACCTGGTCTCATTGAAGTAGCGCAGCGAAATATCAGTCGTGGCGCTAAAGATTTTGCAATTTTTGAAATGGGTTCAATCTTTAGGAGCTCACAGAAATTAGTAACTGCGATTTCGCCCGTAGCTACAAAGCGTCCGGAAGCAAAAATTATCGATGCAATCATCGCTAGCGTGCCGCCGCAAGCTTTTCATGTGGCTGGTTTGCTCGTCGGAAAAAACGAACAAGAAGATTGGCAAGGCGCAGCGCGGGCATTTACTTGGCAGGATGCAATTGCATATGCCCAAGATATTTTGCAAATCTGTAATTTGAAATGGACGGTGAAGCGTTCAGATTTTGCCCCATGGCATCCAGGTCGATGCGCTGAACTCATAGTTGATGGAAAAGCTGTTGCGCACGCTGGCGAATTGCACCCGCGCATCGTTGCTCGATATGGCTTACCTGAGCGCAGCGCAGCTTTCGCGGTTGCGTTGAGTTCACTGCCCGAATCGCAATTGGTTCGTCCAACAAGAGTTGGCACGATGCCGGCAGCAGTACAGGATGTGGCATTGATAGTGGATGCCAGCGTTACGGCCGCCGAGTTAAAGCAAGCTCTACGCATTGGAGCCGGCGATTTGCTGGAATCAATCACCCTCTTTGATCGCTACGACAAAATTGGTGATGGCAAAATCTCTTTGGCTTTCACGCTAACTTTTCGTGCTCCGGATCGCACGCTAACCGGGGCCGAAGTAACAAAGGCACGCGAAGGCGCAATTGCTAGCGCCAGCGCCAAATGTGGGGCGGTAGCTCGTACTGCATAATTATGCACCTAATTGCATAATTATAGATTTTGCTCTAGGCTAGGTCCATGAAAACAGCGGTCATCGGTGCCAGTGGCTATGCAGGGGGAGAACTCCTTCGCTTATTAGCCTTGCATCCCCATTTTGAAGTAGCAGCAGCAACTGCTTTTAGTAGCGCTGGCAAAGAAATAACCTCGGTACACCCGCAATTGCAATCCTACGGATCGAAAAAATTTACATCCATTGATGATTTAGATTTCAATTCTTGCGAACTTTTCTTTATCGCGCTTCCGCATGGAGAATCTGCAGCGCTAATTCCTAAAATTGCCGAGAGCGCAAAAATAGTGGACTTAGGAGCAGATTTTCGGTTAGAAAATTCGAATTCATGGTCAAAATATTATAGTGGCAGCCATGCTGGTACTTGGGTTTATGGTTTGCCCGAATTACCTAAGCAAAGAGAGTTAATTAAAGGCGCTAACCGAATAGCAAATCCTGGTTGCTATGCAACATCGGTGGCACTTGGACTTGCCCCAGCGTTGCCATTTATTGAGGTAAGCGATGTTGTGGTTGTGGCAGCGTCAGGTACAACCGGAGCTGGACGAAGTGCCAAAATTAATTTGCTAGCCAGTGAAGTAATGGGCTCGCTTACATCTTATAAATTTGGGGGAGTACATCAACACACACCCGAAATTGAAGAATCTTTATCGAAGGTAGCAGGTAAAAGCGTAAAGATTTCTTTTACTCCGATACTGGCGCCTATGCCGCGCGGAATTCTTTCCACAATTACCGCGAAATTGACGGCAAAGATAGCTACCCAAGAAATTCACAAAGTTTTCTCTGACGCTTATCAAGATGAGCTATTCGTGCGCGTTCTTCCACTAGGTCAAATGCCGGCAACTTCATCGCTTACCGGTAGTAATAACGTTTGCCTGCAAGTAGCTGTTGATGAACATACCAATCGGTTAATTATTTCAGTGGCACTTGATAATCTGGGTAAAGGTGCTGCCGGTCAAGGGATTCAAAACGCTAATTTAATTTGTGGTTTTGCTGAAACTTCTGGTTTGAATTTTGATGGGATCGGATCATGAATTTACCCCTTGGCTTTAGGGCCGCAGCTGTTGCGGCAGGTTTAAAGAGCAATGGTGGGTTAGATTTAACTCTGATTGAAAATCAGGGACCAGATTTCTATGCCACCGCTGTTTTTACATCTAATCAAGTTATCGCAGCCCCGGTTATCTGGAGCAAAGAGGTAATCAAGGGCAATATTGCGCGTGCAGTAATTCTAAATTCAGGTGGGGCGAATGCCTGTACTGGTCCGCAAGGTTTCCAAGACGTTCACGCAACAGCGGAGCATATAGGCACAAAATTAAATATTTCATCGGGCGAAGTTCTCGTCTGCTCGACCGGATTAATTGGTGAATTATTGCCAATGCCAAAGATTTTGGCTGGGATAGATGAAATTTTTCCAGAAATGAATAGCCAATCGCTAGAAGATTGCGCGCGAGCAATAATGACCACTGATTCGGTGCCAAAAATTGCCAAAGAAAATGAATTTGGAGTAGAAATAGTCGGCATTGCAAAGGGCGCCGGAATGTTGGCACCGGCGCTTGCCACCATGCTTTGTGTTGTCATGACCGATGCTATTTTGCCAACTAATACCCAAACAATTTTTAAGGGCGTAGTCGATCGAACTTTTAACAGAATTGATTCAGATGGTTGCACTTCAACCAATGACACTGTTTTGCTTATGGCATCTGGGGCCA
>Ga0209284_10000622_pt1 | contig 57672 bp, 53 predicted proteins | sample FRY03_FD_187211 | JGI IMG/M metagenome (GOLD analysis project Ga0209284, IMG submission 187211) | Freshwater microbial communities from Lake Fryxell liftoff mats and glacier meltwater in Antarctica - FRY-03 (SPAdes) (version 2) | ecosystem: Environmental > Aquatic > Freshwater > Ice > Glacier...
TGGGTAGAGTTATCGCAAAAGTATTTAGCCGATGTACTTGGCGAAGATTGGCAAGATGAATATTATATTTGGGATTGTGCGGCTGGAACAGGAAATTTACTCAATGGACTTACAAATAAATACAATATTTGGGCATCAACACTTGACCAGCAAGACGTTGAGGTGATGAAAGACCGTATCAAAAATGGTGCTAATTTATTTGAAGATCACGTATTCCAATTTGACTTTTTGAATGATGATTTTACAAAATTACCAATTGAATTACAAAAAATAATAAATGACCCTGAAAAACGCAAAAAGTTAGTAATGTATATTAATCCTCCGTATGCAGAGGCTGGAGATGCAAAACAAAGAACAGGGACCGGTAAAAATAAATCAAAGACCACAACTGACAATAAAATTTATCATAAATATAGAAATGAATTAGGTAAAGCAAGTAATGAACTTTTTACACAATTTTTAATTAGAATTAAATTTGAAATTCCAAGTTGTATTGTTGGAAACTTCTCTACAATGAAAGAAATAACAGCTTCAAATTTTAAAGTTTTTAGAAATAATTTTCAAGCTAAACATTTAAAAACTTTTATCGTTAATGCAAATACTTTTGACAATGTTAATGGAAAATTTCCAATAGGATTTTCAGTTTGGAATACAAATGAATCTTCAAAATTTAAAAATATTAAAGTTGAAGTTTATAATGAAAAGCAATTATTGTTAATGAAAAAATATTTTTATTCATTTGATGAAACCAAAGGGAAAATTAATGATTGGTTTAGAAGTTATAGGTATAAAACTGTAGAAAATATAGGTTTTTTAATGGCAGACGCTCCTGATTTTCAGAATAATAAACTTGTTGCAATTTTAAATTATAAAGGCACTCGACATGGTATATTTACAATAATAAGTCGTTATAATTTAATACCTGCTGTTATTTATTTAGCAGTAAGAAATTGTATAGAAAATACTTGGATAAATAATAGAGACCAATTTTTAATTCCTTATAATAAGTGGGAAAAAGATATTGAATTTCAAAATAATTGTTTAACTTTCGCATTATTTCATAGTAAAAATAAAATAAGGAATACTATTTTTACAAACCACTGGTTACCATTTACCGAAGATGAAGTAAATTGCAATAAAGCATTTGAAAGTAATTTTATGACCCAATATATCAAAGGTAAACTAAAGTTAGATGATGGCGATAATAATATGTTCGGAGCAGAAGAACATCGTACTACTCCGCTTGTGTTTTCTGATGAAGCGAAATCTGTATTTGACGCTGGGCGTAAGTTATGGTGTTATTACCACCAACAACCAAATATTAATGTAAATGCTTCATTATATGATATTAGGGAGCATTTTCAGGGTCGTAATGCAAAAGGTAAAATGAACAACAAAAGCACCGACCCAATTTATACAAAGCTTATTGGAGAATTACGAGATAAAATCAAACTTTTAGCCCAAAAAATTGAACCAAAAGTATATGAGTATGGCTTTTTGAAGGAGTAAGTGTTATTCTTTTTCTTTATTCAAGAATACTTTTTTTGTATTATATTTTGCAATAATCACTGGTTATATTTGTCTGTGTTTGTGTAGATATTGCATATAGTATTGGTGTTTTATTGGTGAGAAGAATGTAGTGAACCCCACCCATAATCCTGTAAATTTTGAGATTGGTTTGGGAAATTAAGATTAGGAAGACGACCCGCCGGTCGTCTCTACATTTAAGAAAAAAGCGAAAAAGGGTGTAATCGAGTGCAATTTTTGGAAGGGACTCCACCCATAATCCTGTAAATTTTAAGATTGGGTTGGAAAATTAAGAGTAGGAAGTCGACCCGCCGGTCGTCTCTACATTTAAGAAAAAAGCGAAAAAGAGTGTAATTGAGTGCAATTTTTGAGATTTGGCAGAGAACCCCACCCATAATCCTGTAAATTTTAAGATTGGGTTGGGAAATTAAGAGTAGGAAGACGACCCGCCGGTCGTATCTACATTTAGAAAAAAGCGAAAAAGGGTGTAATTGAGTGCAGATTTTCCTGTTCTCACATTAAAAATAATATTAAAAATATGTAGATAAGTAAAAGTGGGGATGTGAACATAATACTATCAAATCTATCTAAAATGCCTCCGTGCCCAGGGATTAGATTTGAACTATCTTTGACTCCGCTATATCGCTTAAAGTGAGACTCCACCAAGTCTCCTAATTGACCAAATATACCAACAATTAGCCCAAAGCCTATTCCAAATAAGTAATTTATCTCTGGAATATAAAAATATAACATCAAAATAAAATAGATTATCGAACTTAAAAAGCCACCGATTGCACCTTCGACTGATTTTTTTGGGCTGTGTCTTTCAAATAATTTATGTTTGCCAAAAGACTTACCAACAAAATATGCCATCGAATCACAAATCCAAATTGAACTAATATGAATAAGTAATAATTTGCCCCAAACACTTGAATCAATAACATTATCATTAATTTGCAACGGCAGTAAATTGTGCATATATTCTCTAATAGAGCCAAATTCACGAATGAACAATAAACAGATAAATAATATCCCAACATACAAAAACCCGACTATACTAAACATATTATTTTCAATTGGCGTATCGGTATGGTCCCAAAGTTGGTATAAAAAACTAAATATCAATATAAATAGGGCATTCCCAATAAAAAATATCATACTTGCCACAAACTGATCATTCAATAATAGATAACCGGTAATCAATGTCATAATAAAATTGAATATTAGAAAAATATATTTGTAAGGTTTGAACCCTTTGTTTTCTATCATTTTGTAAAATTCATTCAATCCCATTGTGGAAATTATAGCAATAAAGAAAGTAAAAAATAATCCACCTTCCAAAATCACATAAACTCCAAATGGAATTCCCACTAATGCGACTAAAACTCTTTTAACTAATTCATTATTCATATCAATTATTTTTTATTGTTTTTTTCAAAAATATTCTACAAGCCGCCAACACATCTTCGACCTTTATCATATTCATATCATCTTTGGATATTTCATCATCAATAAATGGCGGTGAAAGTATGATTTTTTTATCTGTATATGGCGACCATCTCTTTGGACCAATATTTGCAGAATTAGGATATAATCCAACTATAGGCACTCCACAAGTTGCAGCCAAATGCAAAATCCCTGTAGAATTTGCAATAACTAATTTTGAAATTGAAATCAAAATTATCATTTCTTCTAAAGTTAACTTACCACACAAATTTTTGCTATAAACTGATTCAATTTCCACTTTTTTGCAATTTAAACTATCTTCTTGAATACCAGTAATCAATATATTATTATTAAATTCACGAGAAAGTCTTTTGGCTAATTTACCAAAATATGTTGGGCGCCATTCTCTAGCAGAACCACCAGTAGATGGGTGCAAAATTATTGGCATTTTACTAAAATTCACACCTAATTCTTTGAGTTTAGTTTTTAGTTGTGTTTTTTGTTCTTTTTTTATTTCAAATTTTATCAAAGAATAAATTGTTGATTTGTCTAATTTATCAATTTCATCAGTAGTTAAAAATGATTCTATTAATGATAAATTGTACTCTGCTTCGTTTTTTAAGCCAACTTTTCTATGTTCATAAACTTTGTGATTATACAAAAATGAATAATATCTATAACCAGTACCCACTCTCAATTTAGTATCAGAAAAGTAGCCTGCAATTGTTTCATTAAATTTTGGTCTTGGATTAAAAATAATATCTGGTTTGATTTCTTTTAGTAATTCCGAAATAGTTTTTTTGTTTGTATCTTCTGAATTAATATTATGAAAAATTATATTATAACTTTTATCAATAAAACTCAAAATTGGCTTTGTATAATTACTATGAATCAAATGTAGATTAGCATTTGGATTTAGATGTCTCAATAATTTAAACATAGGTAAAGTTAGTATCATATCACCCAACTTATCTGTTCTAAACACAACAATGTTTTGGCAATTTAATAATAAATCTTTATGTTTGTTTGTTTTCAATTTTAATTTATAAACTTTGAATTATTTATTTGTATTTTTACAATTTAATAACTTTATTTATTAAAAAAAATAATTATTGAAAACATTAAAGAATAAAATATCAAATAAATAATATCATACAACAAAAATTACTTAATTGGTAAATTTAAATATCTAAAAATCAAACTTAATGGCAGAAAATTCTTTGGACAAAATAGAAATATATACTGATGGCGCCTGTTCTGGTAACCCAGGTAAAGGTGCTGCTGCTTACGTCATCATCAAAAACGGTGTCGTAATATATGAACACGCTGTTGCATATAGGCTTACAACAAATAATAGAATGGAAATGTTGGCTATTTTACTCGCTCTCAGAAATATAGAACAAAATAATTATCAAAATGTTAAAATATATTCTGATTCAAATTTAGTTGTAAGTTCATTTAATTCAAGGTGGATTGATAATTGGAAAAGAAATAACTGGGTCAAATCTGACAAAAAGCCCGTTTTAAATAAAGATATTTGGCAAGAAATTTATCCACTCAATCAAAAGCAAAAACCTACTTATATTTGGGTAAAAGGACATTCGGGTGTATTTTATAATGAAAGATGTGACGTTTTGGCTAATGAGGCTATAGATTACGCAAATTTCAGTAATGGATTTCATATTGACACTAATTATGAAAAAAATACTCAAACTACAAATTCTTTAAATATTTTTGATGATGTTCAATTAATTAGCGAAAGTTCTAAATCAGAAAACCCCAAAAATTATTCAAAATCAATTGTTGAGGATGTCAATATAGAACAAAATTTATTAGAAATAAATAAAATTACAAGTAAAAATGAATTTAATTATTCTTTGAATTTCCAAAAAAAATTCTTTACTAAAAATGAATTAAAAGAAATTGTAAATATTATTAATCTTGAAATTACTAAAGATTAATTTATTTTATATAATATATTGGTTACAGAAATCATATAATATTTGACATTGATAAATTAATTCGCCTTATTGTTAAAGTTAATGATGACAATAAATTAAATTATAAATTTAATTTTGTCAATTAATAAATTTTAAATAATATTTCCAATATATAATATAGGTGTTGTATGAAAATCAATATGGGTAATATCGATAAAATAATAAGAGCAATTATTGTTATTGCATGTTTAGGATTATTTTTTGGTGGCATAGTTGTAGGAACCTTTGGCTATGTGTTGTTAGCTGCTGCAGTTATTTTGACATTTACTATAACAACGGGATTTTGTCCGCTTTATACTTTTCTTGGGATAAGTAGTTGTCCTGTCAAAATTGAAGAATAATAATTTTGAGATTTATATATTTATAAATATACTTTAAAAAAATATATAAATATTATAAATATTATCACTATATTTGCAGAGGAAGTAATAAATAAATCAATATTATTTAACGTCATTTGTGTGTGTTATTATTACTTTATAAATATATTGAATTTAACCAATTTATACTTCGAATAACATTACAAATAATAGATAAAAAACAACTCTAAACAAAGGCAATAATGATAAGTCATATAAAAGATGCAGATTTAAAAGGCAAAAAAGTCTTAGTAAGGGTTGATTACAATGTTCCTCTTAAAGATGGGAAAATTGCAGATGATAGTCGTATCATTGCTTCATTACCGACTATAAATAGAATTTTGGAAGTTGGCGGAATTCCGATTCTTATGTCACATCTTGGAAGACCTGATGGAGTAGTAAATTTAAAATATAGTCTTAAGCCTATTGCTGACTATCTTCAAAAAAAATTGCAATACAAAGTTAGATTTGCTGATAGTTGTATCGGTGAAGATGCTCATAACGCTATAAAGGATATAAAAACAGGTGAACTTGTTTTATTAGAAAATCTTCGATTTTTCCCTGAAGAAGAAAAAAACGATGAAAATTTTGCTAAGAAACTCGCTTCTTTTGGCGATATCTATGTAAATGATGCATTTGGAACATCTCACAGAGCACACGCTTCTACTTATGGAGTTGCTAAATTATTCAAAGAAAAATATGCCGGTTATTTGATTTTTAGTGAAATTGAACATTTGGGACAATGTATAAATCACACAGAAACACCATTCACTGCTATCATTGGTGGTGCCAAAATATCCGGAAAAATTGATGTAATAGAAAATCTTATGGAGAAATGTGAAAATATTCTTATCGGTGGTGGTATGACTTTTACATTCCTCAAAGCTTTGGGATACGAAATTGGTAAATCACTTTTAGAAAGTGATAAAGTTGAATTAGCAAAAGAGCTAATAATTAAAGCCAAATCAAAAAAAATTAATTTACTTTTGCCAATTGATATTGTTGTTGCTTCAGAATTTAACAACGATAGCCCCAAATCAACTGTTGATATTAATTCAATTGCTATCGACAAAATCGGTATGGATATTGGACCCAAAACTGTTGCTTTGTTTAAAGAAGTAATCTTAAATTCCAAAACAATTCTATGGAATGGACCAATGGGTGTATTTGAGATGCCGAACTTCGCACAGGGAACATTTGCTATTGCTAATGCTCTTGCTTCTGCCACTACTAACGGTGCAAAAACTATTGTTGGAGGGGGAGATTCAGTTGCTGCAATCAAACAAATGGAATTTGAGGATAAAGTTACTTTCGTTTCAACTGGTGGCGGTGCTTCTTTGGAATATTTGGAAGGCAAAGAATTACCAGGCATACAGATTTTAAATAGGTAAATAATTTAGATTAAAAGTTTGTCCTTATCATAAAATAAGATATTATTACTTTTGGGAATTAATTCAACATTAGTTCCTATCTTTATTTTATCAAATAGCATTTCGTCATTCTGAAATTCAACTGCTGATAATCTTACTATAATTTGATTAGTTTGACTCCTAATATAAATCAAAAATTCATAACCCATATTTTCTATATTCTCTACAATCAAATCACTCTTCAAATTCAACCCATTCACCTTAATTAGTAAATTTTCTGGTCTTATAGCCACATATTTACAAATTTCTATTTTTGTGTCAATTGTTTGCTCTTGATTTATTAATTTTAAGAACTCTTCTGTTGTAAAAATATTAATACCAGGGGTACCTATAAACTCAGCAACAAAAATATTATGCGGAAAATTATAAAGTTCATTTGGAGTGCCAATTTGTTGTATTTCGCCATCTTTGAGTAATACAATTTCATCAGCCATTGTCATCGCTTCTGTTTGGTCGTGAGTTACATAAATTGAAGTAGTATTATTTTCTCTATGGATTTTGATTATTTCATTACGCATCTGCACCCTTAGCTGAGCATCAAGATTGGATAACGGTTCATCAAATAAAAAAATGTTGGGCTTTCTTATCAATGCTCTACCCAATGCTACTCTCTGCTTTTGACCGCCGGATAATTGTTTTGGCTTTAGATTTAATTTTTCACTTAAGTTCAACATTTCTGCAATTTTATTCACTTCATCAATAATTTCTTGCTTTGGTGTTTTATTCACCTTTAATGGAAATGCGATGTTTTCATATACACTTAGATGAGGATATAAAGCATAATTTTGGAACACCATTCCTATTTTTCTGTCTTTTGGAGCTAAATCATTTACGACTTTATCTTCAAAACGTAGTTTGCCATCAGTAATTTCTTCAAGACCTGCAATCATTCTTAATAAAGTAGATTTACCACAACCAGAAGGACCCAACAACACTAAAAAATGACCCTTTTTAATATCAAAACTAATATTTTTGACAGCATCAAATCCATTATCATATCTTTTGCATAAGTTGTCTAACTTTATATTTACCATTTGGATTTCTTAATTAAAATTAATATTAAAATGAACACTAAAATAAACTATTAGAATCAATCACACAAATAAAACATTAGAATAAAAATTATATATAATTTGATTTAATATTTTCAAAACTACAAAGTATTATTTAATTTAGCAACATTGCTTTTAAGGTTTATGAATAAATGTTTATTAAAATATATTTATTGAATAAAGTGATAATGTAAAATTTAATAAATTCTAGAAAAAATACTACATATTAATTATGACATTTGTTCATATACTTTCTAAAAAAACACAGTACAAAAAATGAATAAAAACATAAAAAAAAATATTTTAATTACTCTTAATCTTATTATTATTTTATTGGTAACTTCTTGTGGACAAGATGATTTTCCAGTAAGTAATCTTCCATTTTCATTAGAAAAAGTAAGTAATATAAATATCATTAGTGGCGACACAATAGAGTTATATGGTAATTTCCCCAAAAATCCCGCAACTACAAAAATTGTTATTGATATCAAAAATAATGAAAATGAAACAGTGCAATTAATAGTCCCAGCAGATAGTATTATTGATTTTACTATAAATAAAATAAAATTTGTTTATCCCTATGATTTTTTAGGAGATAAAATATATTTGTTAATTAGTACACTAAATGCCAATAATGACAAAGTTTTGGATACAACACAAAAATTAGACATAAAAGTAAATAATATTTTTGATTTCGAGAAACTTACATTACAAACAACTAATTTTATTTTGGGCTCTGAGTTTGGATTAGATGACGAATTGCCTCAAAATGTAATTACTTTCAAACACAAGTTAGAAATTAGTGTTTTAGAGATAAATCAACGCAGTTTTTATTCAGTTATGAGATACAATAACTCATCAACCAAAAAATTAAATCTTCCTGCAGATTCTATTTCTTGGATTGAAGCGATTTTGTTTTGTAACAAACTCTCCGAACTAAAAGAATTAGAATTATGTTATAATATTATCGATACAAATCAAAATTTAGTAGAGTTTGATGAAAATAAAAACGGTTGGAGATTACCGACTGAGGCAGAATGGGAATACTTAGCAAAAGGTAACACCACCAATGACTTTTTCCAAAATAAAGAACCAAATGAGTTGGGTTGGTATGTTTCAAACTCTGGTATAAAATTACTTAGTGGTAAACAAAAGTCGCCAAATATCTTTAATTTATATGATATTCACGGGAATGTTTGGGAATGGTGTTGGGATTTTTATAATGGTGATTATTACAAAAATATAGAAAATAAAACTTACCCCAAAGGTGCAATCACTGGTCAAAGAAGAGTGAAAAGGGGAGGTTCTTTTAGGACTGGTTCAATATTCCTTAGAGCAAGTAACAGAAAAACCGACGATGCTAATTTATTCGGTACCGGTATTAGACTTGTTCGAACAATTAAATAAACATACTAAAATGATGAGTTACAATTAAATATAATTCAATATTATTACTATAAAGTATTACTATATTTGGTTTAAGAAATCTGGCTTAAGATATTTGAAATTCTGAGTAATTTTTCATCTTCAAAATTATTCCCTTGGATTTGCATACCAAATGGCAAACCAATTTGATTCTCACCAGCTGGAATATTAATTGCTGGAATACCTGCAAGATTAGCAGATGCAGTAAAGAAATCAGAAACATACATAGTCAAAGGATTATCATTTTTAGAATTAGGTTTAAACGCAGAACTTGGTGTAGTAGGCATTAATACTATATCAACATTCTCAAAAGCTTTTTTATAAGTTTGAAAAATTAAATTTCTTGACTTTTGTGCTTTTAAATAATATGAATCATAATATCCTGAAGATAACACATAAGTACCAGTCAAAATTCTTCTTTTCACTTCATCACCAAAACCTTGAGAACGTGTGGCAAAATATATATTATCGTTTTCCTTTAATTCAGGTCTAAAGCCAAACCTAACTCCATCAAAGCGAGATAAATTCGATGAACATTCAGCAGTTGCCAAAATATAGTAAGTAGGTATCCAGCTTTCTGTATTTTGAAACTCTACATATTCAAACTTTACACCCAAACCTTTCAATTTCTCTAAAAAGTTATAATAATATTCTTTGACGTAATCTTCACACTTATCAATTTCAATATCTGGCAATAAGCCAATCTTTAGTTCCGAAAAGTTATAATCTTTTACATTTGCATTAATTGTTTCTAATGAATTTATAGCTTCCATTTCAGTAGAAGTAGAGTCGTTTTTATCATAACCGCTAATAATTTCAGTAACCAAAGCCAAATCTTCAATATTAGATGAAAAAACGCCAATCTGATCCAATGAAGATGCAAAAGCAACCATTCCATACCTTGAAACTCTACTATATGTTGGCTTAAATCCATAAATACCTGTGAAAGACGCTGGCTGTCTCACCGAACCGCCAGTATCCGACCCGAGTGATGCAAAACAAAGTCCAGCGGCAACAGCGACAGCAGAGCCACCTGATGAGCCACCAGGGACATATTCTTTATTTATTGGATTAAGCACACCACCAAAAAAAGAAGTCTCATTTGACGAACCCATTGCGAACTCGTCCATATTTGTTTTGCCAATTATTATGGCACCTTCAGAAAGCAATTTTTCGATTACTGTGGCATTATATACTGGAGTATAATTTTCAAGCATTTTGGAGGCGCAAGTAGTTCTAATATCTTTTGTTGAGATATTATCTTTTATTGCGATTACAAATCCTTCTAATTTTCGAGGTTTGCCAGCAACAAAATTTTCATCAGACTTTTTGGCTGATTCTATTGCTTTGTCTTTGGTCAGAGTAATAAAGCAGTTCAAGTCTTTATTTTCTTCAATCTTAACATACAAATTATTTACAAATTCTAGCACAGTAGTTTTATTTGATTTTATATCATTTAATAAATTTTGGTATTTTATCATTTTTCTTAAAAAGTAATATATTTTTGTAGTTATTAATTAAAGAATAGTTTACAAGACAAATTTTAATAATTATTACGGACAATTATTAAAACAACAAATTATCAATCAAACATTTGGTCACGTTTTAATTTTTGAATTTCGTCTTCAATTGGTTTTTTTATAGATTCAGTTTCTTTTTTTATCTCATTCTCAATATCATTACTTACGCTGTTCATTTGTGCTGTTAAGTTAGCTTGTGCATTTTTGATTTGTTGCACGCCTTTCCCTATTGTTTTTGCAATCTCTGGAAGTTTTTTCGGTCCAAATAACAAAACAACTGATAATAAAATAAGCAATAACTCACCGCCACCAATATCAAACATTTATAATTTACTCGTATTAAGTTATTATTTTTCTTTTGTTTGTTCTGACTCTTCACCGTTTGAAGCTTTTTTAAATTCTTTTATACCTGTACCTAATCCCTTCATTAATTCAGGGATTTTTTTACCACCGAATAATAAAGCTACGATTACTAATACAACTAAAACTTCGGGTAAACCTAATCCGAATGGCATAATTACTCCAATTTGTTATAGAGAATTAAATAAAAAATATAGAAAAGAATTTAGAAAAAAAGAAATTACAAAACATCAAATTTAGCCAATAAAATCAATCAATGACTTATAAATCTTAACACCATCACCATAACCTAAAATAGTATCAGAAGACCTATCTGGGTGAGGCATCATACCAAGAATATTTTTGTTTTTGTTTGTAATTCCAGCAATATTAAGTAATGAACCATTTGGATTTGTGTCTTTATCCACTTTCCCACTTTCATCACTATACAGAAATGCAATTTGGTCATTATCTTGTAACATCTTTAATGTCTCATTATCAGCATAATAATTACCTTCTCCGTGTGCAATCGGAATTTTCAGTAAATCACCATTATTAATCGTACTTGTAAATGGAGAATTAGAATTTACTTTAAGATAAGTATCTTTGCAAATAAAACTTTGGCTCTCATTTCTTAATAAAGCACCAGGCAAAAGCCCAGCTTCAGTTAATATTTGGAATCCATTACAAATGCCAATTACATAACCACCTTTGTTAGAAAAATTAATTACTTCATTCATTATTGGAGAAAATCTTGCTACAGCACCGCATCTAAGATAATCACCATAAGAAAATCCGCCAGGTACAATTATACAATCAATATCTGATGGAATTTCAGTATCTTTGTGCCACAGATATACACTCTCAGCGCCAGAATTCACTGATGATGAATAATAACAATCGTGGTCGCAATTTGACCCAGGGAATTGTATAACTCCAAATTTCATAACTTTTCCAATAAATTTACTTCGTTATTTTATTAATCTTTCTAATTAAAATAATGTCAATTCTCTTCAATCTCTAAAACTTAACTCTTCGGTTCACATAATTCAATCAATACTCCACCAGTACTTTTGGGATGCAAAAATGCAATATTCATATTATGAGCACCATTCATAGCTTTTTTATTGATTAATTCAATACCACTATTTTCTAATTTATTCAATTTATCATTAATGTCATTAGTTGTAAATGCAATATGATGTATCCCCTCGCCTTTCTTTTCTATAAATTTTGCAATCGGTGAATTTTCATTTATTGCTTGTGTCAATTCAATCAACACACCACCAATATCAAATGATGCAATTTTAACATTTTGCTCTTCTATTGTCTCAAGATGAAAATCTGTAACTCCAAATATCTTAGAGTATAATTCCTTGCTTACTTCCAAATCTTTGACAGCAATTCCAATATGATTAATGCTTTTTACCAATTAATTGTTACTCACAAACTAAAATCAACTAAAATAATATAAAACTATATAAAACTAAATATATCAATCCAACAATTTTTCTGCATTCAACAATTCTTCTTTTGTATTAATGCCTTGCAATTCTTCAAATTTTGCCAAAGGGAATGCAAATACTTTTTGACTTTTATTAATCGCAAGACCAATAATATCAGTTAAGTAATATTCGCCTTGTGCATTATTGCTTTTCACATCTTTCAATAAATCAAATAACAAACTTGACTTAAGATAATAAATTCCACTATTTACTTCAGTAATCTCTTTTGTCAACTCATCAGCATCTTTTTCTTCAGTAATTTCTTTGAAATTTTTAGCTGCATCTCTTACAATTCTACCATATCCTTTCGGATTTTGTGCTATAGTTGATAATACAGAAATATCTGAATTACTACCCTTATGCTCCATCAAAAACTTTAAAATCGTATCCGAAGTCAAAAAAGGAACATCGCCACATAAAATCAATATATTGCCATCAGTATTATCACCAAAAAAATCTTTTGCCTGATTTACAGCGTGTCCTGTACCTAATTGCTCATTTTGAATAGCAAAATCAAATCTATTAGTTTTTAGTACAGTAGTTTTTGGTCCAGCTTCAGAAATATTATCATTACCATTAACATTACCAATACCATCTAACTTATAATATTCATTCACAAATGAAATCACTTTTTCTTTGTGATGACCAACAACAAAAACAGATTTATTTATGACATATTTCTTACTTTTATTATTGACTTCATTGATTACATCAACTACATATCCTAAAAGTGGTTTGTCTTTTAATTTAAAAAGTACTTTTGGTGTTTCTGGGTCATTCATTCTTTTACCCAAGCCCGCTGCCAAAATTATTGCTGTTGTATTATCCATTTACGTTAAATTAATCTTTTGCAATTTCTTTGATTTTATTAATATCATCAACAAATACTTTAATTACAGAATGATTATTAATTTCTTCAGAATTGTTCTTATCGTCCAAAATGCAATAACTAATGATAATAATAATATCACCATTCATTCCCTTACGGGCTGCAGCACCATTTAGTCCAATCACACCAGTGCCGCGTTCGCCTTTGATGACATAAGTCTCAAATCGTTCGCCATTATTATTATTTACGATGGCAACTTTTTCGTATTCTAATAGATTTGCTGCTTCCATCAAATCTTCATCAATAGTAATACTGCCTTCGTAATTTAAATCAGCCTGAGTGATTGTTGCTCGGTGAATTTTGGACTTTAGAAATATCCTTTGCATATAAAATAATACTTGTAATAATTTTTTGTTCTAATATAGATTACAAAATTAACAATAATATTTATTAAAATTAACTATTTTCATTAAACAATTATAAACATTAATATTAATTAATTTGTGTTATAGGTATTAAGACGCATTTATTAATCTACTATTTACAAATTCATTAATATATTTATCCAAAATTAATTTGGACTTTTCATCGTAGATGATTATATCTTTCTTATCAGATTTATCATCACTAAATTTTATATAAAATTCTTTGCCTATTTTTGGTTCTGTAATACTTAAGTCAAATACACCAGTGGACTTTACTCTCAAATCTATTTTATTGGTTTCTAATAATTTATTCAGACAATATTTATACAAAAATAATTGTAAACCCTCGTAAATTTTACCTGTTTTTATATCAAATATACTCAAACTTAGAATTTCATCACCCTCATTTTTTTCATTATTGCTTCTATCCAAACAAACTAAATCAGTATTTCCTTTAACATTAATTTTAATATTATTTTGAGTAATATATTCAGTCGTTTCAAAATTTAATTCTGTAAACAAGATATTATATAATTTAATATCTTTATTACAAAACGTAATTATATTCTCTAAACTAGAATTTAATTTATATTTAATATATTTTTGATAAGTATTATTAGCTAAAACTTGGTTAACTTTTGACTGCAAAAATTCATTTAAATTACTTTTCACATCTTCGTTTTGACCAACACTTTGAAAATCATTTTCATCTAAAAAAAACTCATTTATATTTTCGTTGGTCAATAAGTTTGAATGTTGATTTAAGTTATTTGAATTATTTACTTTTTTTATTCTGTAATAATGAATAGTACTCTCAATTGCCGAGTGTAGATATGTACCTATATCACTTTTCACTAATAAATATTCAAACTTATTTTTCTCATCAAATAAATTAGTAAATTTTTTAAATATCTTATGAGCAATCTCTTTATTGATGACATTTATCTCCTCTATATTTTCAAAATTTTTGATAAGAATTTGATTTTTAGTAAAAATATTGACGTCAAAAATATGATTCAAATCACTGATTTTTAATGTATTATTTGCTAAATAATACTCTTTAATAGATTTTAGTTTCTTTTCATAATTAGTTTTATTATAAATTTTATCTATATTGAGATATTCAATTTTATCTTTTTTATTCTCGAATTTACTAATATAATTCTTTTTATATTTATTCGTAATTAGAGATTGATATTTAGTCCATTTGTTTATCGGTAAATCAAATACATAATTTTGTCTAACTTGATTTATTTGTTGATTTCCTGTAATTTGATAACTGGTATTATTATCGAATTTATATATTTCACTTTCTAACTCTTTGAGTTTGATAATTTCATTATTCAATTCATTATAAGTCTTTTTATTAATTCGACTATTATTAATTAATTTCAAAATCACTTCCAAAAAACTAGAGTCTTTATTTTCTTTATTATTTGTTGATTTTGGTATAAAAATATAATTTAGCTTCACAATTTTATCTTTATTGATATCTAAATCACTATTTGGCTTCCAATAATCTTTATTCTGTTCAGTAAATTCATCTAATACTTCTATGTTATTATTAAAATAATGGAATAATAACATTTTTTCTGAATTATAATGTTTGGCTTCTTTATCCTTTAGTGTAATCCCCATCAAATTATCTTTAAGATAAATTTTAGGGAATTCTGATTCTGTCAAACCACACAAAATGTTGATTTTATAATTTATCCCTCTCGTTTGTTCGATAGAAGTTACAGTTACACTTTTGTTAATTCTTTCATTTATCTGATACTTAGTATTTTCAATAATTGATTTTAGATTATCTAACCATTCACCAAAATTTTTGGCAGCATTAGGATTGATATCATTATTAATATTTCCAAGCTCGTTCAGTACCTCCAAAAATTTAATATATGCTTTGGCATCATTTTCCAAATTCTCATAAATATTAGATTTTATATTTGTTTTTATATTATTTTGGGTAGTTGATTTGACAGAAAAGTTGTCTTCCAAATTATTCATCAAAATAGAATTAAGATTAAAATCTATTATCCCAAAGTCACTTTCGGTTTTATTGTCATCATCTTGGATAATAACTTTATTATTTTGTGAATTTAAGTCTTTGAAAATATCTTCTCTAAATTTTGTAATATTTAGTAATACTTTATGTTTTGATAGAATATTTATAATCATATCTTTAAACTTATCATAATTTAACTCAACATTATAAAATTCTGTTGGTGTTGGTATTTTCAAATAAAATTTGTCATCTCCACTGAATTTATACTCATCTTGATTAATTAAATTATATAAATCTTCATCAATTTCATTTTTACTAAAAGTATTTTCAATATCTTCAAATTCTGTAAAAAAATTAATATTTGAATATACATCATAGAATTCAACTATTGATTTATTCAAATTTTTAATTTCTTTAATTACTTCATTACTTTTACCCTCTACAAAATTTGTAAAGGTAACTCTATTCTTATCTTTAATGAACTTCAGTTCTTTTAAATTATCCAAAATACTTAAAATCAAATTATTGCGATTTGAATAAAGGATATATTTATTTTTTTTGAGATTTTTTAGATTAAAAAGTTCAAATTGACTCTTATCTCTCGAATTATAATTGAAACTTAGATAATGATATTTATTCAAATTAATAAAATTATTTATATCAAAACCTTCTTTGAATATTTCCAAAAAGTTTATTATCTCAGCTACTACTTTTGAATAAACAAGTTCAAATCTATCAGAAATATTAAATAGAACATTGTTTTTGAGTCCAATTTCTCTAAATTTATCTGCATAACTCTGAGGATTACGGCAAGAAATTACGATGTCCATAGGTTCTATTTCAAACTTTGGATTTTCTAAATAGTATTGGCATAATCTACATATTTCTTCCACTTCATCAAAAGAATTTTTAGCAGAATATATTGAAGTAATTTTATCAAAAATTGGGCTACTTTTATTATTATCAAAGTCAAAAAGAAGTTCTTTTAAATAAACCGAAGGTTTTAAAATTGTACTATTTTCTAAATTCAAATTTTGGTGAGACTCATAAACTTTTTTCTGGAATTTTAAATCTTTGCTTAATCCCTTATCATTAAACAACTCATAATTAAACTTCTTATCATTAAATCTTCCATCTTTAAATTTCTCTTCTTTAAATTTTGAACTTTGGTACTCGATTATTTCTCTAATATTTTTATTTAAATTACCGAATAATTGGCTACTAATTTCTGTAATATCAAAGTTGATACATAATTTAAATCCAAGATTTTTTAATGTATGTAATAAGTTGATTTCATTATGCTCAAATTCACTAAACCCATTAAATAATATAGAATAATTATATAGTTTATACAATTCGATTAGTTTGCTAAATTTCAATTCATTAACATTATTATTTTGTGATTCTTTTATAAATTTATAAATTTCCAAAATATTCTCTTCAAACTTCACTATATTATCGTTGCACTGAATAGCACTCAATTCACTGAATTTTTCAAATATAGGGGTGAAATTAATCAAGCTATCAATTATTATATCAACTTTCTTTTGACTATCCAAAAGAGTTTCACCTAATAAATTCTCATACTCTTGCAAAATAATTATAAAATCAAATAATTTATCTTGATTATAAATTAAATTCCCAATTTTATCATCTGAGTTAGATTTTGCTATAAATACATTTTTTTTCTTATTATTAACATTCTTATCAACAACGTTGCTTTGAACATTTGTATTTTCAATCAACTCTTTGTATTTTTCCAATAAAGAATTAGAATCTATTCCCTTATTTCTTAATCCATTGATGATGTTTTTGAATTGACTCAAAAGATTTTTATTATTTAATTTGAAATCTTTTTTGTAATATTTAAGCAAATCTCCTTCGTTTTTCTCTTTTGCTTGGATTTTATTTAACGCCTGCTCGATAAGTGCTAACTGAAAATTATCACTTATTGATTTGTATTTATTACTTGGAACTAATAAATCATACAATAAATTGGTAAACTTATTATAATTAAAAATATTTAGTTTGGGTGAGGCTTTACCATTAATTTTGAAGTAGGTTTTGATTATATCTTTTTCGATATTTACAGCTTGTTTATATGTTGGTGCTATCAACATACTTTGAAAGTCATTCTGCAAAATATCTACTTTAAAATCAATACATTTTTCTTTAAAAGATTTTAAATCAAAAGGGGAATTTTGATTATTTTGATTTGTTGAATTTGTTTTATCATTATTAAATTGATTAATATTTGATAAATAATTCGCTGTATAAATTATAGTCGGCATAGATAATATTCTAATTTATTTAGTTTATAGATTATTAGAAATCTTAATTTAACAAAATAAAAAAAAGAAATTCATTAACAAAATAATTTGTTAAAAATATTCAATATTACCCATTAATTAACATCAATATGACTAAAATTGACGGTTAAGTAGTCGAGTTAAAATAAATCTCAAAGTCTCTTTATAAATATTGTCCTCAAATTTATTTAAAATTATATTAGTTTTTGCAAAAAGCTCGTTTATTCTAAAATTAACTTCTTCAATAATATTGACTTTATACAATATTGATTTAATAGTTTCCACTTCCTCAAATCCAACTCCATTATTTTCATAAAATTTAGTAATTATTTGTTTGTCATCATCTGTTATAACACTATTTTTATTATTATAAACATCAACATCAAACATACGACCATTCTCCAAAACAATTTCTTTGGCTCTTATCATCATAAATGTTTTTTTGCCCTCTACCAAATCATTTCCTACTTTTTTGCCAATTTCCTCTTGATTACCAATCAAATCTAACAAATCATCTTGTAACTGAAAAGCTAAACCTACGTATCTGCCAAGATCTTTCAAGTCCTCCAAATCTTCATCCGAACAATTAGCAACTAATCCACCAATCACAAACGATGATTGCAACAAACTACCCGTTTTTAGATATATCATTTCAAAATACTTCTCAGAATTTACAAATTGTAAATTGTTAAATGACATATCCAAAGCTTGCCCTCTACAAACCTCTATCAATGATTTATTATAACATTTTAGTACATTAATAGTATTTGGTGACTGAATTATCATTCCATTAGCCAATCCTATCATAATATCACCCAATAAAATTGCTATCGAATTGTCCCACTTTGTGTGAATAGTCGCTCTTCCGCGTCTTATCGGTGAATTATCCATTATATCATCGTGTACCAATGTGAAATTGTGAAGTATTTCTAAACTAAGTGCTGCATTTATAGCAGGACTATGGTCATTAGTAAAAATCCCTGTTACTACAGTAGTTATTAATGAGCGAATTCTCTTCCCACCACCATCTATCAAATAAGTATATGGCTCTGAAAGTATCTTTTCTGGAATTAAATTTACTAAACTATGTAACTCTTTATTGATATTTTGCGTTATAGTATTTAATAAATGGTGCGTTTTATTTTCTTTGTTTTCTGCTGTGTTCAATTTATTGCCTAATTACTAAAAATTGTCTTATTGCTAAAATCGTAAATTATATTATAAATATAAAAAATTATAAAATAAATAATGACGTTTATTTTGGAAATTGAAAATAATATTTAAAGTAATTTCAATTCTTAAATATAAATAAAAATTAATTTTATAAAATAAAATTTTTGTAATTTAACAATTATTAAGAAATCTTTTTTCATTAATGAGAAATAATAATAAAAAAAATTAGATGAAATTAAATCTTACAATCAACTTAACAAAATTATATTGGATAATATCTCTGTTTTTTGGTTTAAATATTAATTTAAATAGTCAAAATATCAATGGAAATATCTATAAACCAAAAGTAGTTACTTCCAAAAGTAATTTGGATAGTAGTAAGTCTAAAAACTTGTCTTATGGATTTAAAGCGGGAATTAATAAATCACAATTTTATTTTTCTACATTTATTGCAGAACAACAAATACCAAAAGATGAGTTTTTGCTCGGCATGTTTTTGAATTATGACTTTCAAAAAGGTAATCATTTTCAATTAGAAGTATTATTTAGCAAAAAAAGGCAAGACTTTAATAATGAGAACATTATAAAAAATTTGGATTCTAAATTCTCAACTATAGAATCGTATTATCCAAACTCTATCGAAATGACTATGATAGAAATCCCAACTCTTTATATTGTCGAGACTTTAGATCTTAAATATATTACTCACACTATTTATGCAGGGCATTTTATAAGTATTAACTTAGTTAATGATATAACATACTCCACCATCAAAAATGAAAATAATCAGCTTATTAGAACAGAAAATAAAAAAAGATTTGACTTCTCAAATGATATGGGACTTTGTGTAGGCACTCAGTTAATGTTTAACTACATTGATACACATTTTATAGTGGACTTAAGATTTAATGTACCATACTTAGCAAACAATAACGTAAAATTAGATATAATTAGTAGAGAGTACCAAATAAATTATTTTAATACCGCTATTGCTTTCGGTATTATGTTTTAATTTATTTTTTATATCTATAAATTGGGTATTACAAGTCCTTCTCTTCTAATCTCCAAATCTGGTGGGAAAATAGATAAATTTAACCAATAATTAGATGTTTGATTAGAATATGTATAATCAGCAAATGAATACCCTTGAGGAAATGCATTTAACCATAGTTTTCGTAAATCATTATCATCACCTTTTTTGAATATTATTACTTTTGAATTGAATCCACCTAATATATAATCTTCATTTAAATTTGTTACCAAACCTTCATTTGGCAAATCCAGTTGATTAGTCAATATTACTTTACCAAATCCAAAATAAGTATCATAATTAACGTTATTCAAATAATCATTTGGGGGAGATTGCTGAAAACTAATTTTATAAATAAACAAATTATTTGGGTCATAAGGATTATTTAAATTGTGTGCTTGATTACCCCAAATGTATTGAGATAACTTACCATCTTTATATACATCCCAAACTGTTACAAGTCTTATTTCACCATAATTTATAAAATCAAGATTAGTGAATTCATCAAAAATAGTAATTCTACCAGAAATATCTAATTTTGAAATTATTGGATTAAATGGAATATATTTTAAAATTGTAGCATTAATATTATTATCATTTATTACTTCAACAATTAAGTTGTTCTCATCAATAAACTTGATTTCTAAAGTGTCAACTATGATTTTGTTGATATTATCCTTAGTAATTATATATTTTCCATCTGTTGATAGCTCCCAATTTAAGAAAGTTTTGACTAATATAGTTTTTATCAATGTGCCGTTTTCTTCGAATTTTAATGTGGGGATTATATTATATGTTTGCATTTCAACAGGAATATTTGCTAATTGCCAAGTTCTATTTATTAAATAATTTGTATTGTTTTTATATAACTCTTCTGCTTTTTTCTTATCATCATTTGCTTCCAAAGGATTTAATGTTGCTTGATTACAACTATTAATACTCATGGATAAAAATAGCAATATTATAATACTCAATAAATTAATTTTATTTATTAATATTTTATTTGTATTTTTAAAAGGGTCTAATTTCATTTTTTTTCAAGTTTTATTTATTTTTAGTAATTAATTATCAATTACTAATTATCATCACAAAGTTATTTTTTTAATTCATTAAAATTTGAATGAAATACCATAGATTAATCCTAATTTACCTGCTGAACGTACATTATTTTGGTTAGAAAATAATATATTTGTGCTTTCTGCTGCTACATTAAAATTAATATTTTTAATTGGCTCCCAACTCATACCCAAAAGTGTTTTATTTAACGGTCCAATCTGAGTTCCACCAAAACTAGTCTCAATAAATGGAGAAAAAGTACTAAAATTCAAACTACTAACATAATATCTTCCAGTAAGAGCAAGCCAAAGCAAACTATTTTGGTATCTGAAATTCCCTTGTGATACTAAATAAACAGGAAATTCCTCTTGTCCACCTGATAATCCTATAAACAACCCATCTGATACTTTGATTACACCGCTTATTGAAAAATTATTATATCTACTGTCGTTTTTCTCTTCAGTTATTCTCTTAGGGAAATATTCTAATCCACTAATTCCGCGATAATCTAATAATAATTTTACTTCTTTGTCTTCACTCAATAAATACCGGTTAAGTGATTTGTAAATATCATTGTTATTTGAATTTAAAGTTTGAAAATAAATTTCTTTATTTCGTAAATTCATTTCATTTCTAATTGAATTAATATTATCTTCATTTTGATTAATTTGATTCTTATTAAATCTTGATAAGTTTAAAAAATTGTCTTCTTCCAAAAGTATATTTAACTTTTCTTTATCTTCAATTTCTTCTGTTTTATTTTGATCATTAATCAAACTTAAATCATTTGAATAATTTTGTAAATAATTGATTTTTTCCTTTAATGATTGATTTTCATTATTTAATTTAGAAATGTAAGTTAAATTTCTACTATTTTCCTTATTTAATTTCTCTAATTTATTACCTACATACTTCAAACTATCACTATGTGCGTAAGTTACTGGAATATTAGTATTTTTATTCAAAGGAGTATTAGTAATAGAATTTGAAGTAGAATTTGAAGTTTGATTAGAAGGAATAATCGTATTGTTATTTTGCTTATTTGATTTATTTGATAAAGAATTATTCTCTAAATTAAAAAATAAAGAGGTAATTCCAACACTCAAAATCAAAGATGCCAAAGCAGAAGCTATGCCAACAGCGAATTTTGTATTCAATAAAGCAAGCCCTTGTTGAAAAAAATTGCTTGTAATTGCTGCACCACCACCAATAACTGCCGTTGTTCCCAAAATTTGAGTTAGCCCTGCTTGACTAAATATAGTATCCGTCAATAACGCTGAAGGTACTAATTTACTATCATTAGTAGCTAAATTTTTATTTATCTTTAGTGCATCTTGGAATTCCAATTGCAATTCATTATTTGACGCCAACTTGTCAAAAAGAATTTGTCTCTCCAAGTCGTTGGCTTCACCGTCAATAAATAAATATATTAAATCTGATGTATTCATAGCATTTTAAATTTATTAATTCTCAATTTCATTTTTATAACAAATATCAAACTTATCTTTGTACTTCTAAATAAGGAGTTAGTGTCTCCCTAAGTTTGGATTTTGCTCTTACAATTCTATTGCGAATTGTGGGCAAAGGTAATTCCAAAAAATCAGCTATTTCTTGATAACTAAAGTCCTCATAAACCTGTAAAATAAAAGCTTCTTTATAGTTTTCCGGTAGTAATTCTACAGCCATTTCAATCAACTGTCCCAACTCTTTATTTTCATATTGTTTATCAATATAAATAGAGTGAATCTCTTCTAATTCTGTAAAAATTTTATTATTTGTTCTTTTTTGATTAAGAGACAAATTTCTTGCTATTTTAAGTAAAAATGATAATACATTATCTATATTTGTTTCATTTTCTACTGCCTTCAAAAATTTCAAAAAAGTCTCTTGAAACACATCGTCTCCAAAAGATTTATCACCAAAAACCTTTCGATAATACAAATATATTCTTTTGTTATATCTATTATAGATTTCAGTAAATGCTGATGATTTTATCTTATTATCATCAGCATTTATCAATATCAATAATTCTTTATCTGTTAAATTTGTATATTCCTGCACTTAGAATAAAAATATTAAAATTGTTATTAAATTGACTTTTTTATCTTATTTCTCAAAATCTCTTTTTCTTCTCTAAAATCATTCTCTCTAATGTAGAGACACAGCAAAAAATGTTTTGTTTCATTTTTAGGCAAAAAATAAAAAAGTCCAAAAAACTTTGGACTTTGCATCAACAATAATGTTTATTATTTTAATAAAATAAATTAATAAACATTAAAAGAAATTCATTGGAGTAGGGGCTTCACCACTATAATCATAAAAACCTTTGCCATTTTTACGACCATAGTGTCCCGCTGCCACTAATTTTTTCAATAATGGGCAAGCACGATATTTAGAATCTCCCAAATCATCATGTAAAACATTTAGGATAGACAAACATGTGTCCAAACCAATCAAATCCGCTAATGCCAATGGACCCATTGGATGAGCAAAGCCTAATTTTGCTACTTCGTCAATTCCATCAACAGTTCCGCAGTTTTCCATCAATGCATAAATAGCTTCATTTATAAAAGGCAACAAAATTCTATTTGCAATAAACCCTGGGTAATCATTTGCTAATACAGGTGTTTTACCCAAAGATAATGTAGTCTCTACAATATTATTATAAACTTCATTGTCAGTTGTTAATCCTTTAATAATTTCAACTAATTTCATCATCGGAACAGGGTTCATAAAGTGCATGCCAATTACTTTATTTGGTCTTGATGTAACTGCTGCGATTTCTGTGATAGAAATAGTGGAAGTATTAGAAGCTAAAACTGCATTTGGATTGATTTTTTGGTCAATTTCTCTGAAAATTTTAAACTTTAACTCTTTATTTTCAGTCGCTGCCTCAATCACCAAATCTGCATCTGCAGCAGTTGAAATGTCAGTAGTTGTAGAAATTCTTGATAAAGTAACATCAACTTCTTCTTGAGTAATTTTACCTTTTGATAAAATTCTATTCAAGTTTTTAGTAATTGTATTAATTCCACTTTGGATAGCTTGTTCTGAAATATCAGACAAAACAACATTATATCCAGTTTGAGCAAAAACGTGAGCAATACCATTACCCATTTGCCCAGCACCGATTATTAATATTTTTTTAAAAATCATTGGTTTCCTTAAATTATTCATTATTTATTAAACAAATTAATTATTCAATTCAATTATACATACCAACTAATTATATCAATAATCTAAATTAATAAATCTATTATTTTGATATAAATAAAGAAATTGAATCTTAATTTTATAAATAAACACAAAAAAAGGGGCAGTACCCCTTAATTGTTTAAATTTATTTTTGAATTATAGTATTAGATCACTTTCAATATTATCTTTTGCCCTGATACCACCAGCTTTTTTGACAATTATATCATCATAGTGGTCAGCAATCATAGCAACAGTTTTTAGAGACGATACAAATTCCATATCATCCATATTTGAGCCCGTTATTGCATGAGAAAACGTAATGGTCCCATCAAACAACAAACCAAATGCACCAAAATGTAATTCAGAATTTTTACGAAGTAAAAATTTCATAATATCTTCGTTAATATTAGCACCCTTTACAACGTGTGATAAACACTCTACAATTGTATCTTTATTAGTAAATGGTCTAATGGTTACCATCACTTGTGTTGAGCCACTTGTAATTGTAAAAGAAGTATTACCAAAAGTTAAATAATCTGGAAATTCATTTTCTAATATTGATTTAATCTTTTCTGCTGTATGATTTATAAGAATCATCGGGTCATCTTGTGCCAACTCATCTTCAAAATCATAAATTTCTTCATTCATAACAACCTCAGTTTTAAAATTTCAAAATTTTAATTATTATTTTTATAATTTAATAAAAAAAACTTTATTATAATAAATATTGTAAAAAAAAATTAGAATAATGTATAATTATTCATTTTTATCTGATAGTCTATTACTGTTAGTACCATTATTTTCTGGAAGTAATCCCATTTCCGCTTTCAATTTCATTAAATCACTATCTATCGTAGAATTTGTCGAAAGTTTTTTAAATTCGTCGTCAAGACTTTTGTTACTATCGGCTAAACTATCAAATGCTTCAGCCTCTGACTCTAATAATTCTATCTTTGATTCAAATTTATCAAATTTACTAAATGCATCTGAGCCAAGACCGCCCATATTTTGCGAAATTTGTTTTTGTGCTTTAGCCGCCTGAGACCTTGCAATCAGTGTACTTTGACGAGACCTTGCTTCATCTAATTTAGATTTCAAGATGTCTAATTGACCTCTCAATTTTATCGAAGTTTCACTTGCTTGTTTATGAATTGGTTGCAAATCAGCAATATTTCTTTCTGCTATTGCTTTTTTCTCTAATGCTGCTTTTGCCAAATCTTCTCTATTAGCTGATAAAGCTTGCATTGCTTTTTGTTGCCAATCACTTGACTCTTTATTTGATTTTTCTAATTTTCTAAATAGATTTTTTTCATTTGCAATTCCTTGTGCCACAGCCAGAGTAGTCTTATTTACAGACTCTTCCATCTCGATTACCATCTGCTTAAGCATCTTTTCTGGGTCTTCGGCTTTGTCCAAAGCATCATTTACATTTGCCTTAAATACATCTGAAAGTCGTTTGAATATACTCATCTATTACCTTTTGACTTAATTTGAAATTTTATTTTATTTTATTTATTTTAATACTCAAATAAATCGTTTTTAATTGAATTTTATTGAATTAATATAAAATATATTACTTAATGTTGAAATGTTAATTAAAAATGTTGAAATTATCAATAAAATTAATCATTAACAAATCGAGGTAATCTTTTAGATAAACTTGTCAAAATTTCATAAGGAATTGTTTGAGCTAATATTGCAAGTTCAAAAACCGTAATTTCATCTTCAGAAATCACTCCTGTTTTTGTATTTTTATGAGATTGTTTACCTATCAATACTACATCATCACCAATTTTTATTTCATCATCTCCCAAATCTACAATTATTTGGTCCATACAAATTGAACCAATTAATTTATATCTTTTACCAAAAATTAATACCTCTGCTCTGTTACCAAAATTATATCTATAGCCATCTCCATATCCAACAGGAATTAATCCAATTTTGTGATTTCTTTCGGCAATATATTTGAATGAATAACCAGCAGTTTCTCCCTTTTTGATACTTTTGATATTTATAATTTTACTTTTTAAGGTGAAAATTGATTTTAAACCAAACTCTTTAGTTTTATCTTCATTTTGCAAAAAACCATATATTGAGAAACCTGGTCTAATTGTTGTCATTTTAAATTTTATTTTATCCATAAATCTATTAAACACTGCATTACTATTAGAAAAGTGTAAGCAAATATCATCTTTTTTTAATTTCTTTTTTTCAAAATAATTAGAATTAAAAAATTTTTCGGTCATTAATTCAAATTTCTCTATTTGACCAATTGAAAAATCATCAAGATTTTCCGATTCTGCAAAATGTGTCATCAAACCAACTACATTTATATTTTCTAATTTTGTTAATGTGCTCAAAAACTCACTCAAATTTTCACTTTGAATTCCATCTCTGTGCATTCCTGTATCAAAAAATAAATTTGCATTTATGTTACTTTCTAAACTATAACATATTTTGTTTATTTTAATAGCTTGGGAAATAGATTGTAGACAAATTTGTAAATCATACTTTATGGCTAAGTCAGTAAATTCTGGAAATATTGGCACCATAACCAAGATACTACCTTTGAATCCTAATTCTCTTAATTCGACACCTTCATTTACAAAAGCAACAGCTAATTTGTTTATACCTAATTTTATTAGTTCTTTATAAATTATATGTATTCCCAAACCATAAGCATTTGACTTCACAACACATATTATATCAGAATTTTCAGAATATTCTTTTAATTTAGTTATGTTGTGTTTTATTGCACTTTCGCTTATTTCTATTTTTGTAAATCTCATTTAATCTCTTATTCAATGTTTAAGTTTTTTCAAACTTTAAGTATTATTATTTTATGCCGATATTAATGAATATAAATTTTAAAGTAATGTAATATTTTATTATTTTAATTTTATTATTTATAGACAAATGTAATTAATTCTAATTATAAAATATATGCAAAATATCAATATTTTTGATAATGTGTTAAATTCAAAACTACAAAATCTAAGTTTTAAAATTTTATTTGTTTGCATTTTTTCAGCTATATTATTTTCTTGTTCATCAAATCAACAAAATAATAAAATCAAAAAGAATAATGAAATGGGTAATTTGATTGGTACTATAAATACTCAAAATGACGAATATTATCCTTTTATTTCTGAGGCAATTGATAAACAAGAACTAAATTTTATTAGAGTCGAAAATTCTCCATCTAAAATTAAAAATAAAAGCAGAATACAAACCTGCCTTGCAACAAAAGTGTATGACTCGGAACTTAATACTTATTTATCAAATTTAGACTTGAGTAAAGATTTTTTGTTTTATAGTACGCCTGTGGTGCTTAATTATAATTACAAAAAAGAAGTATATTTTTCTGGAAATAAAAAATCTAAACCAAATATTAGAAATATATATAAAGCAGAATATGACGATAATCAAAATAAAATCATAAATATTAGTCTGATCAAAGAATTAGAGAGTAGTGCTTTTGATAATTCGCCGACTATCTCCAAAGATGGAAATTTGATGATTTTCGCCTCCGATAGAGACACCAATAATGGCATTGATTTATTTTATTCTCTGAGAATAAATAATAAGTGGACAAAACCAATAAATTTGGGTAGAAATATTAATTCTAAAAATGATGAAAATTTTCCTTTTTTAGATATCGAAGGTAACTTGTATTTTAGTTCAAAAGTTGCTACTTCAGAAAATACAGAAAATACAGAAAATGAATCTAATTCTGAAAAAGTTTCTGTCCAGATTATTGATAAAGCAGAAAAAATAGATAAGGATACTAAAAAAGATAATCTAAATTATGATATTTTTATTGCTGAATTTATTCCAAACGTTGAAAAAAATAATTTTAATTGGGGTAAACCAAAAAGAATACCAAACCCAATCAATTCAGATTCTGATGATATTTGTCCTTTCGTTTTAGGTGAAGATATTTACCTTTCGTCAAATAGAAATGGTGGTAACGGTGGATTTGATATTTATAGATTTCCATTATGCAAACCATTTATCATAACCGGTAAAGTAATTTCAGAATCTCCTATGATTTCTGTTAAAGGTACTATAAGGGTTATAAATAGTGAAGGTAAAATTGTAGAAAGAAAACGAATTAATAATAGTAATGAATTTGTGATAGAAGATTTGATAAGAGATAATTATAAAATTGTCTATTCTAATGATTGTTTAAATGATATGGAATTGGTACAGAATATTAACATTCCATGCTCCCAAATTGAGTTTACCAAATTTGTGGCTGACTTTATAATCTCTAAACCCGAAGATTATTTCGATTTCGCAAAATACGATGTTCCGTTTTTTGTTTCTGGTTATTACAAACCAAATACAGTTGAAAATCTAAAAGAACTAAAATTATTATTTACATATAATTTATTAGGTATTTCAGATACTACTCAATATATCGAAAATCCATACCAAAATTATGATAATTATTCTAAAAAAATTGAGACTGCAATCAATAAAGCTACCGAATATTTAATCCAACAAATTTCGTATGCAAATGCTTTGTGTGGCGAAAAAACTCAAATCAACATAAAGATACAAATAGATGGATTTACTGATGAAAGGGGATTTTCGGGTAATGCAAAATACTATGGTGCCGATATTATTGATGAAGAATTGAGATTTAGTTTGATGTCTGGCACTCAAATGAACAATGAGTTGCTTGCATTGATGAGAGCATATTTTACTGCAAAAGAAATCACAGCAAACTTAGAAAAATATGATGTATATAACTCTAATAAAGACAGAATAACTTGGAATTTGAATGTTGGAAAAGAAAGTAACTTTAACAAAAACAATGATAAAAATACAAGCAAAAATACTAATAAAAATGAAGATAAATACATCAAAAATAGAAAAGTAAGCTTAAAAATTAGCATTGATAAGTAGTTAATAAGTAACAGTTAAGCATGAATATTTCTTTCTAATTTGTTCAAGATCAAAGAGCAAATAATAATATCAAAAAACTCCTAATCAAAATTACTCCATCTAATACTCCATAAAAGTAATATTTTTGCCAAAAATTAGTAAATCTTTTATTACTATTTAATTCCTGATTTATCCCACTGTTTTCATTATTGAAAATATATTTTTTCAATGTAAATATTATTCGAATATCAAAAATTGTTAAAATTAATAATTGAGTAATTGAATAAATATTAAACAATAAATAACTTGAAATTGAAAATAAAATTACTATTATCATCAAAATTATACTCACATTATTAGAATTCAAATCAAAATAATTAGGTATAGTAATTATCCCTCTTTCTTTGTCATAAGCCTTATCCCTAATATCAAATGGTAAAGTAATGGCAATGACAAATATCAAATTTTGCAAAAATATTAACAAAACTAAGTAATTATATGAAAAATCAAAGTAATTTGGAATAATATCTGGGTGATAAATATATTCTTGAATATAAATCGGTAAAATTGAATTATATGCCCAAACAAATGATATTAGAAATAACTTAATAAAAGGCAAATCCTTTAATCTTAATAGATAATCATTATTACTGCTCAGATTTATATATTTTTTTCGATAATCTGGAAAAAAAGGAATAGAATATAATAAACTTATAATTCCAATTGGCAATAAAAATTTGACAAAAAATATTATAATGTTAAATATTGAATGATTTGAATCAACAAAAAATCTGTTTGACAGCAAATCAATCAATACAAATAAAAACAAAGTTACAACAACTAAAATTCCAAATGATGCTAAAAGTGCTTTGTTGTTAATAAATTTTGCGGGGGTTATTTTGTGAATTAATTTGTGTTGTTGAATTGATTTAGTAAATAATATTAATGAATTATACTTTTTATGTAAATTATAAATAACCAAAGTCGAAATAAAAAACAATATATATAATATATAATGCAATTTATCAAAATTAGACAAATAACTTCTGTCAATCAAACTGCAACTGGCAATTATAAAAAATGTAGAAGATAATGAAATCAGTATCTTTGATTCTATCATCAAAGTCAAAATATTATATATTAAGGTTTGAACCTTATTATAAATAGAATTAATATAATTGACTTTTATATTCTTCCCAGATATGTTTCTTTTATTCAAATTTATAATTTGTATTTATATAATTTTTTATTTGATCTATAACTACAGTAATATCTTCAGCTTCAAAGGTAGAACCTGAAGCATTTTTATGTCCACCACCACCAAAATTCAACGCCATTTTTTGAATATTCGTTTCACCAAAAGACCTGTAAGATACTCTGTAAATTTTTAAATTATTATTTGCATCTTTATTTAAATTATTCAAATCTTCTCTTATCAAAATCGAGATATTTATTCCTTCAATTTCCAATGGCATTGATGAAAATCCTTCACCATCAATCATTGAAGTATTTGTATTTTCGAAATCTTTTTTTGTAACATAAGAAATTGCCACATTATTATTAAACAAAAATTCTGTTTGATTTTGTACCAATAATTTTAATTGATACTTATTAAATGATAGACTTTCAAATATAATCTTGTGTGTTTCTACCAAATCAAATCCAAATTCTAATAAATTTGAAGCAATATTCAATACTTCACTATCAGTTCTTTGGTACTTAAAGTTACCAGTATCAGTTATTATTCCATTGTAAAGACTAATTGCGATATCATAATCAACATAATTCAGATAACTATTATCAGCAAAATTCAATTTTTTGCTTTTATCATTAACCTCGGACAGAGTATTCTCCAATTGATTATTCTTCTCGAAATAACTATAAGACCAAATCAACTTATAAATAATTTCACAGGTAGAAGTTGTATCAACATCGACATAAATATAGTCAGCAAACTCTTCTGGCATTTGATGATGGTCAATAATTACTATTTTTGCATTTTGCTTACCTAAACTATTTTCTACACCATTAGTTACATAATTAAATGGTTTACTAATTCTTTTCTTGTTATTTACATCTAAAATAAAAATTAAATCAGAATTCGCAATGTGTTCTTTAGATGTAGAATTATATTCTTCATTATAACTATCTATAAAACTTAGATTTTTTGTTAGTAATATTAAATTAGAAGAATGAGGTATTTCGTCGATATAAAATGAATTAACATTTTTTTTGATTTTTCTCAGAAATAATAAGAAAGCAAGACTTGAGCCAATTGCATCGCCATCTGGTTTCTCGTGAGTAAATATTGAGATTTGTTTCGCTGAGTTTATTAACTCAAATATTTGAATAAAGTTATTTAAAAATATCAATTTAAATCCTTAATTAAGTTTGAAAGATATTTGAATGGATGCTGTTTTTGTTTTTATTTGTAAATTACAAATTATTTATTTACAAAAACATTAATTTATAAATTTAAAAATAAATATATAACTAAAAAACTAAATACTAAAATCTAAAAATTATGTCAGAAGAACACAATAGTGAAATTGAAAGAATAAAAAATCAAACTAAAACCAAAGATACTAACGAATATAAGTCAAAAACTAATAATTCAAACTCTAATTTTGGATTCAAGAATATCATTAATAGTTTAACTTATTCCAATTCTAACAAATATTACCGATATCTGATGGTTTTTTTTACTTATTTGGTGGGCTTATTTGTCTTTCTTTATATTATTGATTCATTTGTAATTCCTGCATTTGTGCATAATAGAGCCTCTGTAATTGTACCGAATGTAATTGGACTTAATGAACAGCAAGGAAGTAACGTTATCAAAAAATCTGAATTAAAGGCAGTAATTTCTTCGGAAATATATAGTAGCACTTACCCCAAAGGTTATATAATTAAACAATTACCCAAAAGTGGATTAAAAGTTAAGTCTAATAGACCAATTTATTTGACAGTAAGCAAGGGTAACGAAACAGTCAAAATGCCAAATTTGATAAATGCATCTTTAAGAAATGCTAGAGTAATACTTATAAATATGGGTATGTCAATTGGAGTGATTAGTTATGAATTTAGCGAAAATATTCCCAAAGACTCAATTATGACACAAAGTATTCCTGCAAACAGAATAATTCCTTACGGTGAAATAATAAATATCATTATAAGTAGAGGCTCAGAAATCAACTCTAATGTTCCTAATTTAATTGGAATTGACTCGCAAAATATTGAAGAATATGTAAAATCTTTTGGTTTTGTTATGGGCAGTGTAAATTATCGTAAAGATGAAACCTTCGCACCAGGTACTATCATTGAACAATTCCCAGCTGCCAATTCGGTTGCACCCAATGGAAGCATTATCAATATTGTCGTTAATGGAAATTAAGACTAACACAATCAAAAAGTGTAAAGTAATAAAGTAATAAAGTAATAAAGTAATAAAAAAATTAAAAATATAATAATAATAATAAAACAATTAAAACAACTTAAATTTATAAAGTAAAAAAATGGAAAAAAACGAGAAAGTAATCATTTTAGATTTTGGTTCACAATATACCCAATTAATAGCGAGAAAGGTCAGAGAATGTAATGTGTATTCAGAAATTCATCCCTTTTCTATCTCAAAAGAGCAACTTCTTGCTCTTACCCCTAATGCTATTATTTTGTCTGGTGGACCATCAAGTGTTTATGCCGAAGATGCACCACACCCAAGTTTTGATGTATTGTCTTTGGGATTGCCAACTTTAGGCATCTGTTATGGATTACAACTTATTGCTTATACTCGTGCCGGTAATGTTGATAAAGCTGCCAAAAGAGAGTTCGGTAAAGCATTCTTGAAAATAAAAGATAGTCATAACCCACTTTTCGAAGGTGTAAGTTTGGAGACACAAGTTTGGATGTCTCACGGTGATTCTTTAAATAAATTACCTGAAGGATTTGATATAATTGCAGATTCTGATAATTCTCCTATTTGTGCTATTTCTAATGTAGAAAAGAAAATCTACGGAGTACAATTCCATCCAGAAGTACAACATTCTTTGGAAGGTAAAAAAATTCTAAATAATTTCTTGAGAAATATTGTTGGTCTTAAAGATAAATGGACAGCAGAAGCTTTTATTGAAACTGCTATCAACGAAATCAAATCTAAAGTTGGCACCGATACAGTTATATTAGGATTAAGTGGGGGAGTTGACTCAACTGTTGCAGCTGTTTTATTACAAAAAGCAATAGGCGACCAATTACACTGTATTCACGTAGATTCTGGGCTAATGAGATTGGACGAAAGTGAAAAATTAATGAAATTATTCGCTGAGAATTTTGACATGTCTATCGAATTAGTAAATGGTGCGGATAAATTTTTGGGTGAAATGGCTGGCGTATCAGACCCAGAACAAAAGCGTAAAATCATTGGTAGAATTTTCATAGAATTATTCGAAGAAGCAGCTGTAAATCACAAAGACGCCAAATGGTTAGCTCAAGGCACACTTTATCCAGATGTAATAGAATCTATCTCTGTAAAAGGTCCATCGGCAACTATTAAATCTCACCATAATGTTGGTGGCTTGCCTGAAAAAATGAATATGAAAATTTTAGAGCCATTCCGAGAATTATTCAAAGATGAAGTCCGTGAAGTAGGGCGTTTATTGGGTGTACCAGCTTGGTTTATAGATAGACATCCTTTCCCTGGTCCTGGTTTGGGTATCAGAGTTTTGGGTGATGTAACAAAAGAAAAATGCGATTTATTGCGTAGAGCTGATGATATTTACATAAATTCACTTTTAGAAGCTGGCGTTTATAATGATATTTGGCAAGCATTTGCGGTATTATTGCCTGTGAAAAGTGTTGGCGTTATGGGCGACGAAAGAACTTACGAATTTACTTGCGCTATCAGAGCCGTAACCTCAACAGACGGAATGACAGCCGAGTGGTATCCGATGCCGTATGACTTATTAGAAAAAATCTCTAACAATATCATAAACGAAGTACGAGGAATAAATAGAGTTGTATATGACATCACCAGCAAACCTCCCGGCACTATAGAATGGGAATAGGAAGGTAAAAATAGATTGGGGAGTTAGTTTAGTAAGTAATATTTGTTACAATAAATAAGTTTATTTTTCATGTTTAAATAGTAAATATTAACTAAAAAATTATGAAATTTAATTATGATAAAGAAAATGATTCGCTTTATATAATTTTCAAAGAAGGTTCAGGTATAGATTCTGAGGAATATCGCCCGACTTTATTGCAGATTTCGATAGTTTGGGTCAAATTATTAGCCTAGAAGTCTTGAATGTAAAGGAACACATTGACTTAAATGAGTTAGCTGTTGATAGCTTTGCCGATTGTACAGAAAGTTCAACTTTATAAGGCAAGTATAAAGTTGACGAAGATAAATTGATTTTAAATTATAATATCTTTCAAAGTGATATTTCCTCAGTTTATAATACAATTGATAGTATTAAAAGTATTACAGACTATCAAACTATTGATATTAAAATAATTGATAGATATTATATTAAACCTATAATGAACGCTATTGTAGAATTAAGAGATGATAAAGGTGAACTTATAAAAAAAAACAAAACTGATGACAAAGGTAACATAAATATTAGAATTTTTTAAAAAGGAAAGATTATATTTTGAGCACAATACATAAATCATTAAATAAAAATTATAAAAAAACATTTATTATCCAACCAAAATTTATTTAAACGGACTTTATGATCATAAAATTCAGATTAATACAAAAAACATTATAATCCATTACTTGGAGAAACTGTCGTATATAATATTATAAATTTAGATAGCAATAGTTTTGAGTTAGAAAAAATATCTGAGCCTTATGATATTTATATATATGAAAAAAACAAATAATAAATTACAATATAATTATAGAAAATTAATAACAAATATATACAAGTACAGTATAAAATTAATTATGATAACTCAAGAATAAAAAAATTAAATCCAGTAAATATTCTGATTTACTGGATTTAAAGTATAATCTCCATCCTCTTCTAATATTTATGTTTGCCGACTGACCAATCTCTCTTCAATAGATTAGATTGTAAATTAGATTCTAAATATTTCTCGCCAGATTCCATTGCACCATCTTCCATTTCTGTACCCATAGAGTCATTCCATCGGTTTAGATAACCAAAAAGAGCAATTACTCCCATAATCTCAACAATTTCCCCTTCTGTCCAATGCAATCTCATTCTCTCGGCAATATCATCATTAACTGAATTTGGTATAACTGAAGCCAAATGAGCTAATTCCAAAGCTGCTCTTTCTTTTTCACTAAATGCAGGGTGTGTCTTGTGTTCCCAAATGTTATCCAATTGTTCTTGCTCTGCATCATACCTTTCTGCCGCTCTGATTGTATGTGCCTGACAATAATTACATCCAGCAACATTGCTACTTACAAAACCGATTAGTCGTTTGAGTGCAGCTGTAACAGTGCCATGATTTTCCATCACTGCCTTGTTTAGTTCAATAAAAGCATTTGCAATAGCTGGTCTATGGTGCATAGTTTTGACACTATTAGGACAGAAACCCAAAGTTTCATTGTAAAATATAATTAATTCTTGTAATTTTACATCATTTTGGTCTGAAGCAGGATTTACTAATGGTCTTTTCATTTTTCTTTCATAAATTAGTTTTTACAAATATTCTTTTACTATATTCAAATATACCTATTTTATTTGAAGTATTGTCTTTAGTGTTTACTAATTAATACTTCTTATATTCCCTCAAATTTACTTCTATTATCTATTATTTCAAAATATTTATTAAATTACATAAATTTTTTAACAAATTAATAAATATACTTATGAAAAAGCAATTATTACGTATCGTAACACTAATTTTCCTAGTATTATCAATAAATACAGCACCAGCACAACCACTTCAAGGGCAAGCAAAGATTGATTCTTTATTAAAAGAATTCCCAAAAATGAAAAAAGATACTAATGCAGTGAATTTGTTATCTCAACTTTCATTTGATATGTACGCATCTAATCCAGACAAGGGAATTAAATATGGGGAGCAAGGATTAAAACTTGCTGAAAATATTGGTTGGAAATTAGGTAAAGCGAATTGTTTAAGATCTTTAGGAGTAGTTTATTCAACACAATCCAATTATCCGAAAGCATTAGAATATTATAGCAAAGCATTAAAGATAAATGAAGAGCTTGGAAATAAAAGTGGAGTAGCATCTAATCTTGGAAATATGGGGCTTGTTTATAATCATCAATCAGACTATCCGAAAGCATTAGAATATTATAGCAAAGCGTTAAAGATAAATGAAGAGCTTGGAAATAAAAGTGGAGTAGCAAATAATCTAAATAATATTGGGATTATTTATGCTCAGCAATCAGATTACACAAAAGCATTAGAATATTATTTAAAAGCATTAAAGATAAATGAAGAACTTGGAAATAAGAGCTGGATTGCAAATAATCTAAATAATATTGGGATTATTTATAATTATCAATCAGACTATCCAAAAGCATTAGCATATTATAGCAAATCATTAAAGATAAATGAAGAGCTTGGAAATAAAAGTGGAGTAGCATCTAATCTTGGAAATATGGGGAGTACGTATTTTGCTCTCTCTCAAGATAGTGTGAGTATCAATCCAAGTGAGTTAAATCAGTATGTAAGCTTAAATAAGGATATAAACCTTAATAGATCAATTGAATATTCATTACAAGCAATTAAAATATTTGAAGAGATTGGTGAGCTAGATAAGAGGAGTTACTATTTAAAAACTCTTGCAAATGCTTATAAGAAAAAAGGGGAAATGATGAAAGCTTATAATGCTCTTGAAGAACACCACAAGCTCAAAGATTCAGTTTTTTCCGAAGAGAAAAATAAACAGATATCTGCACTTGAAAAAGCAAGAGAAGATGATTTAAATAGATTGAAAATAGAAAAGCAAGAAATACTATTAAAAGCACAAGAAGATGAAAAACAGTTGATTATATTATCTGCAATTGGTGCTTTAATATCGATATTAATAATTCTTTTTGTAATTATAAATCAACGCAGCAAATCTGAGAAGTTATTGTTAAATGTTCTACCAGCCAAAATAGCAAAGCGTTTAAAAGCGAAAGAGCATCCAATTGCAGACCATTTTGATAGTGCGAGCATAATGTTTATTGATATTGTTGGCTTTACAAAAATGTCCTCCGAGACTGACCCAAAACGTATTGTTGCAGTGCTAAATGACATCTTCACGATATTTGATAAACTTGCCGAAAAGCATGGGCTTGAGAAAATCAAAACCATAGGCGATGCCTATATGGCTGCCGCAGGTATCCCAGAAAAACAAGTTGACCACGCCAAAAGAACTGCCGAAATGGCTCTAAATATCAAGTCAGAAATGAAAGAATTTAGAACATCAGACGGCACAGAAATTAAATTCAGAATTGGAATAGAATGTGGCTCTGTTGTAGCAGGAGTTATCGGCGAGAAAAAATTCATTTATGACCTTTGGTCTGATGCCGTAAACATAGCCAACAGAATGGAAAGCACAGGCGAATCTGGTAAAATCCATATTTCAGAAAACTTCAAAAATGAACTTGAAAAATTTGAAGGAAATTGGCAATGCACTTTCAGGGGCGAACAAAACATCAAAGGCAAAGGCATTATGAACACTTATTTCTTAGAAAATTAAATAAGAAATTGGCAAGAAAATTGATGATTAAAAATTAAACATTTAAAGGTTATAAAATGAAAATATTAAAAATACAAAAACCTTTATCACTGAAAAATGAAGGTAAGTTAGAAATTGTCTTTATCGGAGTAGGTAATGCCTTCTCTCAAAAACTACATAACTTAAATTTGATTTTGATCAAAGGTGATAAGCATATCTTAGTAGATTTCGGAATAAAAGGACCAGAGGGCTTAAATACACATACTGGCTTGACGAACTACGATATTGAAACTGTTTTACCAACACATAGTCATTCAGATCATATTGGCGCTTTAGAACTCCTAACATTGACTAATAGGTATATAGGTAGAACTGCTTTTAATAAACCAAAATTGAAAATGATAATTACTGATGAATATAGTAATCAACTTTGGGAACATTCTCTAAAAGGTGGATTAGCTTGCAATGAGGTTAATGATTTTAGCGAATATCTAGGTTTTGATGATTATTATGATAGAATTACACCTACTGAAATTATGAAAGGCGATAATCCAAGACATATTATAGAATATGGTGATATTAAATTAGAATTTTTTAGAACCAATCACGTTCCCGATATTGCTAAGGATGCACAAGCAGCATTCATATCTTATGGACTTATGATTGACGACAAAGTACTTTTTTCTGGTGATACTAAATTCGATAAAGGACTTATTGATGAATACGGTAGCCAAGCTGAATTAATATTTCATGATTCTTCTTTCTTCCCAAATCCAGTTCATGCTTCAATTGATGAATTGAGAACCTTAGATAAGAGCGTCAGAGATAAAATGCTTTTAATGCATTATTCCGATGATTATGAAGGAAAGGATACAACAGGCTTTATGGGATTAGCAATTGAAGGAGTAAGATATATACTTGATTAATTAATCAAGTTCAATTTTTCGATTTTTGCAACTAAGTCATTAGAAAGAACTGCTTTAACGGCGTTCTCAATATCTCTATCTTTCTCCATCATTTGTAGCATTTCTTCTTTGTTCCATTGAAGTAGTGTCATTTTGGTATTGCAATAAACACTTGCTTTGGGTAATGAATTTGTTAAGAAACTCATTTCTCCTATAAAAATACCTTCAGTTATAAAAGTAATAAATTTATCATTTAAAGAAATGGTAGCTATGCCATCATAAATTAAATAGAAATATTCTAATTTAGTATTTTCTTTAATTATTACTTCATTATCCTCTAGTGTTATCCATTTAGATTTATCTAATATCTTTTTAAAATACTGTTTATCTATGTACGAAAAACTTTTATAATATATTTTTTCTTCTTTAGGGTCTAAATGTAACTTCTTGTTCTCATTCATTAATTTGATAAAGTAGTAAGCGTTTATAAGTAAAAATGGTATTGACCAGATTATCATTGTCCATAAAGGTTTATCTTCAACAGCATTGAATCCAAAATATAATTCAAACATTGCAGCGAACACAAATGATAATCTTAAGTACATCTGGTTCTTAAAAGTAGAACCGGCTGTGTATAGAAAATTAGCTACATGACCTATTGCATCAGCAAACATTTAATTTATTTTAATGTTTTAAACTATCAAAAATATGGTTATGGTCGTCTTCATTTAATTACCCATAACTTTCCGCAGTTGCAAGTAGTTGGCGATTACGAAGCACAAAACTGTATGCCACCACAAAGCTGTATAATTTATAATTATAATCTACTACAAATATAAGAATTAATTTCTAATTAAACAAATATAATTAAAAATAATCAATTATCTAAAACTGTTTTTCCTTTTGTGAATGTTTAAAAATGCTTAATAATTTAAACTAAGTCCTAAACCAAATCCCATATCGCTATCATAGTGGGTTCTAATGCCCATATTTTTGTTAATAATGTAACGCAATTCAGCCATATATTCCTTGTCTGTATTTACCATAAAACCTGCCCGAATTCTTTGTGAAATAGGTATATCTTTACGCATCAAAGACAATCTCAAAATCCCATCTTGATAGTATTCTGCCTGAAAATTTACCAACATTGGAAGTGTGTACAAAAACCCCAAACTAACAGCGATTCTTTTGTCTTTTTTATTTGTTTGACCAAAAAGATTTATTTCTTGTTCATCAATTCCCATTTTTCTATATCTCATATCTAATCCAACGAAAGGCATAAGCCATTGCATTCTACCGATATATCGCCCAATATGGGTTTCTATTTCATAACCGTGCATATCATTATAACCCAAACGCCATTCGGTGCCAATGTTCCATCTTGTATTTTGAAACATTACTAATCCATCATTACCGTTGTTTGCAATGTCATTTTCTGCCATCAAATGAAACATTTGGTCATCGGCAAAAAGTTGACTTTGTGCTAAATCTGGGTCAGGAATTAATGGATTTGGTGCTTGATTTTCATAAGAAAATATCCTGCCCATTCCACTCATCATGTGATATAAAATATGACAATGAAAAAACCAATCACCCTCTGCATTAGCATTAAACTCTAATGTATCAATTTCCATTGGCATAATGTCTATTGTATTTTTCAGAGGAGCATAATCTCCCTGTCCGTTTAATACTCTGAAATCATGTCCGTGAAGGTGCATTGGGTGTCTCATCATTGAGTTATTATACAATACCATTCGAACATTTTCACCTTTTTTAATCAGTATTTTGTCTGCTTCCGAAACTACTTTATTATCTAAACTCCAAACATATCGGTTCATATTTCCGGTAAGAGAAAAGTGCAATTCCTTTACTGGAGCATTTTCAGGAAGATTAGTTTTAAATGGTGATTTCAACATTGCATAATTTAAGGTAACAATGTCAGAAATGGCATTTGATTTATATTGATTTTTGGTATGATTGGAATGTTCGTTTTCAACTTCCATTTCTTCTTTTTTTAATTTCCCTGATATTTCAGGATACATAACAACATTCATATCCATTTGGTTTAAACTCATTTCCATACCCATATCGTCCAAATCACCATTCATTTTCATCATATTATTCATCATTTTCATACCTTCAAAATAATTCAATCTTGGTAATGGTGATTTAAGTTGTTTGATACCATTACCGATATATAGTGAAGCTGAATTGGTACGGTCTTCGGTACTTGCTAAAAATTCAAAGGCAGTATTTTCCGCAGGAATTGTTACAACAACATCATAAACTTCTGAAACTGCAATAATCAATCTGTCAACTTCTACAGGTTCGACATCATTACCATCTGAGGCAACAACTGTAATTTTACCTCCAGCATAATTTAGCCAAAAATAAGAAGAAGCACCACCATTTGAAATTCGCAGCCTTACTTTATCGCCTGCTTTCAATGGTTTGCCATCAATTGACTTTAAATCTGTATTTTGACTTCCATTCATCAAAATTTTATCATAATACACATCACTAACATCCATCGCTAACATACGTTTCCATTCATTGGTAAGTTTTGTTACAAAATGACCAGCATTTATTGCTTCTGAATAGCTTTGAGTTGCATTCTTTTTGATAGCAAACCAATCATTGGCATTATGTAACATACGATGGACATTTTCTGGGTCGTAATCTGTCCATTCACTTAAAACTATTGGAACGGTGGGCAAATCATCTATGCCTTTTCTAAAAGTAGGATCATTTTCTTTCTTCAATATTACAAAATTCCCATACATACCTATTTGTTCTTGTAATCCTGAATGACTGTGATACCAATGTGTTCCGTTTTGTATAATTGGGAAACGGTAGATATGAGTAGTGTTTGGTTCTATAGGCATTTGTGTAAGGTTAGGAACACCATCTTCTTTATTCGGCAAAAATATTCCGTGCCAATGCAATGAAGTTGTTTCATTAAGTTGATTATGAACGTGGATTTCTGCTGTATCACCTTCGGTAAAAGTTAATGTAGGCATTGGAATTTGTCCGTTAACCGAAATAGCTCTTATTTCTTTACCTGTAAAATTTACAATTGTATCCTTTACATATAAGTCATAACGAACTAATTGTTTTGCGAATAATGAGCTTGTTGACAATAGTACAAAAATAACTGCACCAATCAACACACCGATCCTTGTTGTAAAGGCTCTAATCAATGTCAACCTGTATTTCTTGAAGTTACTCATTAATTTAGACTTCTCACTTTTTAATATTTGAAGATTGGTGGTCTTCGATATGATGTTTTAGCAATTGCTTCAAACTATCTAACCAATTAGATAAATTCTTAATGTTAATTTCGGATTCTTCGCTATTTGCTATTGTAATAGGGTTTTCATCTAAGTATTTATACAATGCAGGATGTTCCTGCTGAATTTTCAATGTCATATCATTTATTTCTTTGTTGAGTTCTTGTATTCGTTTCATATACTTTTTATTTGTTAATCTAATGGTTAAGCTATTTTTTGTCTTCACAACTTATTGGCGTTAAGTCCTTCTCACAAATTCTTACATTTATTGCTTTTGCTACCTATTAATTCTGGTAACATCTTACATTAAAAAATAACCTGTTTCTTCCTCACTTAGTTGTTCATCTTTAGTTTGGTTGTTGTCTTTAGATTGATGAATATCATAATTTCCGTCATCATTTTTCAATGACTCTTGAAATATTTCTATTGGAATATGTAATTCCATTTCGATTTCAGCTTCTTCCATTTCCAAGTCAACACTAACACTTGAAACACCTTCCACTTTTGAAAGCGTTTTCTCAACGTGCTTTCGGCACCCATCACAGGTCATTCCATTTATATGATATGTATGTTTCATTTTATTTTGTATTTACTTACTAATTTAAAGTTGGTTTGGATATTTAAGTTCTAAGGATTTAAAATGATTTAATAAGATTTGTGCTACTTCGTAATTACGATTCCATCGTTTATCGGAAGCAATAATATGCCAAGGTTCCTGATTACAATTTGTCATCACCATATTATAAGCATCTAAATATTCATCCCAATCTTTCCTTGTTTCTTCATCATTTACCTCATACTTCCATTTTTTATGAGGCTTAGTCTTGCGCTCATCTATTTTTTCTTTCTGTTTATCTTTCGAAATGTTTAAAAAGAATTTAAGTATATGAATATTATTTCTTTTTAAATGTTCTTCCAACATATTGATTATTTGATAACGATGATGAATTCCATCAAGTTCCAATGTCTTACTTACCATTGGAACCAAAATATCTTCGTAATATGACCTATTAAAAATCCTTATTATTCCCTTGGCAGGGAAATAAGGATATATCCTCCATAAAAAATCATGATTGAGTTCTTCACCACTCGGTTTTTTAAATGAAGTAACTTTGACTCCCATAGGATTCATACTTGTAAACACATGACGTATTACACCATCTTTACCAGATGTGTCCATTCCTTGTAAAATTACAAGCAAACCAAATCTGCCATCTGCAAAGAATTTATTCTGCAATTCAAATAACTCTTTTTTGATGTTTTTCAATTCATTTTTGCTCTCCTTTTTGTTCATATCAGAGTTTGGCAATGTTGATATTGATGTCAGTATATTTTTCATAATTAGAATTTAATTTTATTTTAGTTAAGCAGATTTTGTCATATTACTTTGATATTTTTATAAACCATTTTTCACCAGTAAAAATAAGTATCAAAATAACCACCGATGAAGCAATATGCGTCAAGTCAAAAAATACTGTGAGAGTAATTGCAATTACTATAGTATAAACTAAAATATGCTTTTGTATGGCTATTGGCAGCAAGCATAGCTTTTTCTGTTCCAAATATTTTTTATAGTTCAAAATAACGGTTGTCAAGCGCACAGTTATTATGTGCTGTGTTACTGTCTGTTTCACCGCTTCCTATAAATCCATCTTCTACTAAAATTATTTTCCGTTCTGCTTTTAATAAACAGTATGCAGTTGTAAGTCCTGATGTGCCACCACCAACAATTAAAATATCGGTTTCAATATTTTCATTTAGTTTTTCAAAAATAATTGGCTCCGTTAATGATGTCCAAAAAGATTTATATTTCGCCTGAAGTTATATTGTTATCAATTGGTTTTGCTTAGAAAGTATTCATTTTATTTCTTTTAACGATGTTTTTAAAATCTTGCATAAGATAAATTTGTTTAACAGGATTTCAAATAAATGGGTTACAAAATCGCCTGCCATTTCGTTGGCCACTGTAAGAAGGTTGGAAAACCACTGTGTTTTTGATACCATTGCGCCAACCTGACATATGATGAAATCCTGCCAAACTAAATTTATTATGATTTTTTCTGAACGCTATTTAGAATTTGAACTCATTAATTCATGCTTCTCACTCTTTAATATTTAAAGGTTGATTGTTTTCTATATGATGTTTTAGCAATTGCTTCAAACTATCCAACCAATTAGATAAATTCTTAATGTTCATCTCCGGGTCTTCACTATTAGCTATTGTAATAGGGTTTTCATCTAAGTATTTATACAATTCAGGATGTTCCTGCTGAATTTTCAATGTCATATCATTTATTTCTTTGTTGAGTTCTTGTATTCGTTTCATATACAATTTATTTATTTATTTTTATTTCTTAATAGTTTCAATCGTTTTACCACATTTTAGCATTTGTGCACCATAATAAGGATTTTTAATTTCATTTTCTTTACTCAACCAATTTGCCCCTTTGCCATCATTATACATCGGGCAATTTTGCAAGTAAATCGAAGCATCTTGTTTTGATACTTTCATCAAATCATAAATATTTTCAGATATATCCATAAAAGCATTTCGTTGTTTTTCAATATCTGTAGCAGTTGATACTTTATCTGTATTTGCCTTTAAATCTGACATTACTTTCATCCAAACGATATGTTCTTCAGTAGAAAGTTTTTCCATTTTTACTTCATTAATTTTTGAAACTAAATTTTTGCCTAAAGACGCGACTAATTTTGTGTCTGATTTTACAAAAGCATCTTTTAAAGAGAAGTAGTTATCAAAAACACCTTTTAATTGATTAACTTCTTGTTTTGCTTCAGAATTTGTTGATTGGTTTTCCATAGAATGTGATTCTACTTTATTATTCTTTATCAAAGCTGTTTTTTTAACTCTGTCGTATTTACAACATTCGAGCAAATTGCCATAAACATCGTCAGGTGCAAGAAACTGGTCGCTATCATATCCTGCCAAAGCAATTCGTTTCAAAATTTCATTTTGATTAGTTTGTGTAGTGTCGTAAGTTATTGTTGCTATTTTAGTATCTTTATTCCAATCGACCTGCGAAACTTGTTGTAAATATCCAGCATTTTCTATGTTTGCTTCACATTTACTGCAGTTTCCATATATTTTGACGTTTTCAGTTTTAGTATTTTTCAACTTAGTATTACAAGACGAGATTATTAACAATAAACTTAGTGCTAATGATATTTTTGCTATTGATATTTTTGATAATAAGTTCATAAGGATGTTTTTGTTAGTTTATTAAATTTTAATCTTTTAAATTACTATTATTAATCTATTTCTCTTTTTTAGAAAAGATGAGTACATCCAAACTAACTTTTCTTGAGACCTTATATAATCACTCATTAAAGCATTTGTTCCTTCATCATTTGCATCAACCGAAATTATTAGAAGCTCTCGTTGAATTAATATGATTGTTTGAAATGATATTAAAATATTTTCCATTGCTTTTATTCCGTCACTAACTTGAACACTTTCTTTGATTGTAGAGGTAATCATATAATCAGTATAGTTATGCTTTGGAGTGTGTCCTAAAGTTAAAATCCTTTCAGCAACTTCGTCTATTTTTATTTGTAAATCATTATATAATTCTTCAAACTTAACGTGAAGTTCAAAGAACTTTTCACCTTTAATATTCCAATGATACCCGCGTGTATTTTGGTAAAATATTGAATAGTTCGCCAAAAGTTCATTTAACTTTTTAGTAATTTTCTTTGCTTTATTATTATCAAGTCCGATTTGATTTATATTGTTCATTTTATTTATTATTAAGTTTTTTTTATTTTATTTCTATTTAAGGTCAAACCTATCTAAACACATTACTTTGTCCCAAGCAGAAATAAAATCTTTTATAAATTTTTCACTACTGTCAGAGCTAGCATATACCTCTGCAATAGCTCGTAATTCGGAATTGGAACCAAAAATCAAATCCACTCTTGTAGCTGTCCAAATTACTTTACCTGTTACTCGGTTTACTCCCTCGAACTGGTTACCTGCATGTGAAATCGATTTCCAAGTAGTGCCTATATTTAGTAGGTTTACAAAAAAGTCATTGGTTAGGGTTTCAGTCTTTTGAGTAAATACACCCTGGTTAGAGCCATCATAATTAGTGTCTAAAACACGCATACCACCAACAAGAACAGTCATCTCAGCTGCAGTTAGTTTTAGCAATTGTGCTCTGTCTATTAACAATTTTTCGGCAGAAATATTAGCTACAGTTGCACTTTGATAATTTCTGAAGCCATCTGATTTGGGCTCCAAAACAGCAAAAGAATCTATGTCAGTTTGCTCTAAGGTTGCGTCCGAACGGCCAGGCGTAAATGGAACAATAATAGTTTGTCCAGCTTTTTTTACAGCCTTTTCAATTGCTGCACAACCTCCCAACACAATGATATCTGCCATTGAAACTCTTTTGTTTCCAATTTGCTCATCGTTGAATCCTTTTTTAATTAGGTCTAATTTTGCTAATACTTTCTTAAGTTGTGTTGGATTATTTACTTCCCAATTTAGCTGTGGCTCAAGGCGAATCCTGGCACCATTTGCACCACCACGTTTATCAGAACCACGAAATGTAGCAGCCGATGCCCATGCTGTAGATACCAATTCAGAAACGCTTAGTCCTGATTGGATAAGCTTATTTTTTAAGTTGGCAATATCCACATTGTCTATTAACTCATAATCTATTGCAGGTTTCGGATCTTGCCAAATCAATTCTTCTGTTGGCACCTCTGCACCCAAATAACAATCAATGGGACCCATATCTCGGTGTGTCAGTTTGAACCAAGCACGCGCAAAAGCATCTTGAAACTCGTCAAAATTTTCGTAATAATATTTAGAGATTGGAGCATAAATTGGGTCCATTTTCAATGCTATATCGGCTGTAGTCATGATGGGTGAATGACGTTTGTTTTTATCATAAGCATCTTCTTACTAAAGTTGCTGCCGATTCGTCGCTTGGTGTCCATTGATGCGCTCCTGCTGGACTTTTATCAAGTTGCCAATCGTATTTAAGTAAAGTATCAAAATATCCATTATCCCAAGTTGTTGGATTTGGTTTCCACGCACCTTCAATTCCGCTTGTTATTGCATCACTGCCTTTACCACTTCCAAAACTATTTTTCCACCCTAAACCTTGTTCTTCAATATTTGCTCCTTCGGGTTCAAAACCAAGATGAGTAGCACTTGCAGCACCATGTGTTTTTCCAAATGTGTGTCCACCCGCAATCAAAGCTACGGTTTCTTCATCATTCATTGCCATACGTTTAAAGGTTTCACGAATATCTTTGCCCAATGCAATTGGGTCAGGAATTCCATCTGGCCCTTCAGGGTTGACATATATTAATCCCATTTGTACAGCAGCAAGAGGATTTTCTAATACTCTATCACCAGTGTACCTACTCATTGGCTTTTCACTTGTTGCCAACCATTCCATTTCGGAGCCCCAATAAATATCTTGTTCTGATTCCCAAACATCTATTCGTCCTCCTCCAAACCCAAAGGTTTTTAATCCCATTGATTCTAATGCACAATTACCTGTTAATACTATTAAGTCGGACCAAGATATTTGTTTGCCATATTTTTGTTTAATAGGCCAAAGTAAAAAACGGGCTTTGTCTAAGTTGCGATTATCGGGCCAACTGTTCAATGGAGCAAAACGTTGGCTCCCTCCGCCTGCTCCGCCTCGACCATCATAAATGCGATAAGTACCTGCACTATGCCAAGCCATCCGTATAAATAAGGGACCGTAATGGCCATAATCAGCCGGCCACCAATCTTGTGAAGTGGTCATTAGTTCAAAAATATCTTTCTTAATTGCTACTAAATCTAATTTTTTAAACTCATCTGCATAATTGAAATCTTTGTCCATTGGATCAGATAAGGAAGAGTGCTGTCGAAGTATATTTAGGTTAAGCCTATTTGGCCACCAATCTTCATTAGATGTTCCATTAATTCCTACTGGCGGATTTTTTTGTCCGTGGTTTACTGGACATTTGCTTTCATTAAGGTTGCTCATATTTTTATTGTTATAAATTATTGAAATTTTCAGTTGTGTCTTTTATATATAAGTAATGATGTACTTTTTATTGTGAGAACAATGATAATGTTAAAAACCTTGCAAAAATCATTTCATTAATCAACGCACCAGTCCCTATCGTAACGGCTCAAATTAATGTCAAATGACTTTCCAACTTCGTCTTTTGCATATTAATATTTTGTCACATTACATTTGGGTTGTCATCTTAAACTTACCAATAACGATGTTTTAGCAGTTGCTTCAAAGTAACCAGCCAATTTGATAATTTCTTGATTTTTATTTCTGGATCTTTGCTATTAACTTTAGGAGTAGGGTTGTCATCTAAGTATTCATTCATTTCAGGATATTCCTGCTGAACTTTCACTGTTGTGTGGTTTATTTCTTTGTTCAGTTCTTGTATTTCTTTCATATACTATTTTTTTTATTAAGTTAATTAAATTATTTATTATTAATTATATTCTAAAAATGTCTACTGTATAGTTCTTGTTGTGAGCATACTTGCTTGTAACTATATTATAGACTCCATATACGTTAAAAGACGCAAAATACATTATTTATTGCAAAAAAAAATCAATGTATTCCTTTGATTTATATGAAAATAAAACTTTAAAGCAAAAATTAATGAAAATATTAATTTGAGTAAAAATCAGAAATTATTTCAAAAATAAATAATGCTTGCAAATGCTTATGCACTTACAAGCAAATTGTTATCTATTACTAAACAAACTTCACTAATTACGCTGCTTTTGAAAGCATTGCTTTGCACTCTGCAGCACACTTGCGACATGCTTCAGCACAAGTCATCGAATGATCACAATCAGTATGTTTTCCACACTCAGTAGCACAAGCATTACAAGCATCTTCACATTTTTTGTAAAGTGCATCTAAATTTACATCTGTTTTACTTGCTGCAATTAACTCGTTACATGCATCTTTACAAGTCATTCCAAGTTTTACAGCGTTTTCTTTACCTGCTTTACCTTTATTTTCAGTAGCACAAGATTCACATGCGTCAGCACATGTTTGGCAAGCTGCAATACAGCTTTCCATTTTATTGTTTTCCATTTTATTCTTTAGTTAAATATTGTCTTCAGAAATACTGTTGCCTATTCTTCAGTTTATCGCTGTTGCTCGTTTTCAGGTAATTTATTTTAACCGGTATATATAAATTATCTATCTAGAAAAGTCTTTTTGTAGTATTGATTTATGTTCAATATAATCTTCTTTAGTTATTTCTCCAGCTGCAAATCTCTTATTCAAAATATCAAGTGGAGATTCTTTCCTTCTTCTCTGTCCAGGTATATCATAGGGCGTTGCAAAAATCCAGAAAAATATAACTACCCAAACAAACCACCAAAATAGATGCATACCGTAGAAGTGTGAATTTTCAAACATATTCTTACCTTTATTTTAAAATTGTGAAAATTGTGAATATTGATTAGTTTCTTTAAATTGAAATCATTATTTCATTTTATTCATGCCAAACATTGTTTTCATAGATTTCATAACATTTGGATGTGATTCTATAGAAGCCATCATCATTTTGCATTTTGTAGAGTCGGCATCGCACATTTCCATTGTCTTACCCATCATCTTTTTACACATAGACGAGTCTTCTTTGCATAAGTTCATCATCATGTCCATGTGCATTACTTTCATATTTGAGTTGTTAATTATGCTGTCTTTCATCATATCCATGTGCATTAATTTCATGTTTGGGTCGTTCAATATGCTATCCATCATCATTTCTCTGAAACCATCGTTCTTCATCATTTCGTTCATCAATTCTATCATATATGGTTTATGATTTACCATTTCGTGGATAATAGCTAAACGCTCAATGTCGTCCTTTAAAAATTCTTTAACAGATGGTTTTGTGTCGCAACTACTAATTAAAATTAATGTTGCTATAAAGAAAATAGAAATAATAGTTCGGTTTTTCATATTATAATTGTTTTGTAAATGATTTAATTAATGCTTCACAAAGATATGAAAGTTAGATATGTAATGTATTACACAATAATAGTAATATGTTACACAATTCTCATATTATGTAATTTATTCAAACTCAATTACAGTCTTAATTTACGGAATTATCATCATCGGTATGATTGTACAACAGTAGTATTTTGTTGTAAATTTACAAGTCAAAAAATCACAAAAAAAAATCTTAAAAAAATGCACTCAATTACACTCTTTTTTGCTTATTTTCTTTATTACTCTTAAAAAATGCACTCAATTACACTGTTTTTAAAATTTTTATCAACCGTATGGTTAACCCTACGGTTGATTTCTCTACATCGCTTTTTTCCACCAAAAGATGCACTCAATTACACTCTTTTCCGTAAATTCCCCTTTATGAAGGGGTGGCAGACGCAGTCTGACGGGGTAGTTTCTTAAATTCTTTCCGAATAATACCACATTCAAAATATGCAAATTCTACACAAATACAGACAACGTATCTTTTCTATTATTGTAGAAGTATAACTATAAGCGATGAGTTTTATTCTAATATCTCTGAATTAATAAATCAATCAAAAAGCCACTAAACCAATGAAAACCCACACAAATACAGACAATGTAAAAAATAGTTCAAATTATGGAAAACTTTTTTAATATTATTTTAATATTTATTTGCTTTTTGTTAGGAATTTAATTTAATTTAATTTAATATTAGTAACAAATTACAATATAAATATTTGTTATTAAGTCAAGTATAAAGTAACTGAGAGAAATAGTTGCCGTGAATTTCGGAGATTTTATAGCGCAACCTTGACTTTGTTTTTTAATTTACAAAATAATTAATTAATAAATTACTATAAGGAAACTTAAAATGACCAAAACGATTTCACAAAAAATAACACTAATTGCTATAATTTTAATCTCTTTATTTGGAATGAATCTGGAAGAAAGTAAGGCACAACCACCTTGTGCGACAGGTTATACTTCTGCAGTATTAGTATTTACTTCATTTGGTTGTGAGTATGAAGTTAGAATTTGTTATAAATGTGCAATCCAAAGTCATCAAACATCTGAATTGTATATTTATTCTTATAGACCGATTAATCCATTATGTACCCAAACCAAAACAGATGAAGAAATATTAGAAAATTTGACTAATAAAGGAATTGAATTTTTTCTAACTAATTGTGTACCCAAACCCTGCGACCAATTACCTAAATACAGAGTAATGGTTAATCAATATGCTTGTTGGAAAAGATTATTTATTGATAAATCTATAGTTCCATGTGAAACAAATGCAATATGCCAAACATTATATGAAATTTGCTATGATGATAATACAGGTTATGTAACAACTAATTTAGGTTCAAATTGGCAATTTGGTTCTACTCCTAATTGTAATTGGCCTATAATACCAGGTAGAGTACCTTTTCCAAATCCTAACGAGCCAGAAACAGTTTGTGTTAGATTAAAAACAGATTGTGATTAAACATAAATTTATAATATCAATAGGGACAATAAATATATTTGTTTGTCCCTTGACTTTTGGGAACATTATGAAAAAAACAATATTACTTATTTTATTACTATCAGGTCAATTGCTTTATTCTGCAAATAATTTTTCATTAAAACCAATTTTATTAAATTTTCACGGAATAACTGGGAAAGATTCTACCATAATTGCTTACGGCAATTATGGTAGTTATATGATTAGTTATGATGGAGATAAAACTTGGGTAACAAAAAAAGCATTTGATAAAGGTTTGATAAATAAAATGTTTATTGAAGGTGATAGAATTGTTGCTTTTACTAATGATGGACAAATTGCAGTAAGTTATGATAATGCTAATTCTTGGGAGCAAAAACCAAGCATTGACATTTTGTCTTTAGAAAATGATAAATATAATTATACATATATTATTGCAACAAAAAAAGGTTATGTAATTAGAAAAAGGCAAAATATATATTTTGTGAATAAAGATTTAAAATTAGTTAAAAGTTTAGAATATCCAATTCAAGATTATTTGTTTCCAATTGGTGAGACTAATAATGAACTTAAAACTTTGACATACGATAATAATCAATTATTAGTACCAAATGATTCAATTAATTTGCTCTATTTTGATGAAGATTTTAATCAAATGAATAACATAAATATCAAAGAAAAATTAAAATTAGAATGTAAAGATTGCAGATATACTTATACAATCTTAACTGATAGTATTTATATGTATGTAACTTTGTTTTCAGGGAATTATAAAATAAAAAAAGATTTTAGTGAATATGAAAAATTAATATCAAAAGAGACAACAAATGATGGTTATCTTTACGCAATTATTAATGATAAATTAATATTTAAGTATGCTGCTCCATCAGCTGTTCTTTATTATTCACCTAATGATTACGATAGTTTGGATGTATATTTAAATCGAAATAAATATAAAGATGTTGCATATAATGTACGTGATTATGATCCTATGAGTATGCAGGAACATTATTATGATAAAATAAATGATAAGGTTTATATTGTTACACCTTATAATACTTTAAATATTTTTGAGAATTTTAGTAAACCAGAGGAACACAAGTATAAATATGTAAGTTTTGGACAATATCATAATTTGAATGATATGACAATTTTCAAAGTAGGTGATAAATTATTCTCAACAGATAAGTCTGAAAATAATTTTAATATTACTTTTGCAACATTTAAAGTGAATTCTAATATTTTTGATATAAATTTTAATTTTGATAGATATAACATAGAAAAAGAAAAAAATTATAAAAATAATAGAATGTTTTATTATAAATATTTTCAATATTTTAAGTATAATGAAAAAGATTCAAGTATTTTATTAGGTATGCGACCACGAGTAGTTACAAATACCGAATTTTTTATGAGCAAAGATATGGGGAGAAATTATACTTATTTTAAACTGTTGCCAGACTCTCTTAGAATAATGAATGTTAATCTGTTAGAACATAACCAATTTAACTTTAATAAAAAGTTAGGTTATGATTTTATGAACCACGTAAATTTAACTTTTGAAAATCAAACAACAATCTATCGGTCAAACTTTGTATTAGTAAATGATACAATGAAACTTATAACTCGAACTAGATTAGATAATGAATTTTCATATTTAGGTTATTACATCGATACGAATAATATAGTATCATTCGGCAAAGAGTATAGAAACTATATGTTTAATATCAAAACAACATATAATAAAGGCAAATCTTGGGAAGTATTAAAAGAATATCCAGAAGGATATAATTTAATAGACCAAAAGGAATTAGAATACAAAGGACGAGCAATTTGGGCAATAGCATCTTATGATGTATTAACTAATATATTAAGTTTAGAAGTAGTGGATTTAGAAACAAGAAACATCAAAACACTATTTAGTCAAGAATTAACTGATAAACAAAGTGGAAATTTAAATTTTATAGCTTTTGATGCATCAAAAGATAAATTTTATCTAAGTTTTTATTATACATTGATGGTAAGTCGTAATATATTTGACGATAATCCAAAATGGGAGACATTTAATTATCCAAATAATGGTCGTGTAAACAAGAAATTCCAAGTATTTGACACAACTATTTTTGCAAGATATGCAGATGACAGAAACGATGATAATGTATATTGGATGAATGGTATAGATTTAGTTGGTGATATAACAAGTGTAGAAAATATCGAAGATATAAACTATCTTTATACTATGCCACCTTTTCCTAATCCGTCGACTAATACAATAACAACTAAAATATATTGGGATAGTTCAATTGACATTAATTTAGAAAATATAGGAATTTATGATATTATGGGTAATAAAATCATCGCAAATGATAATATACGTTTGGAGAAATTGAATAATTATAGTGGAAATCTAATTTGGGACACCTCCAACCAACCCAAAGGCACATATTTACTCAAAATCCAGCATGGTAATAATACTAAGTCGGTGAAAGTATTAGTGAATTAAAACTATTACACCTACTCTTTCTCTTATTTTTGGCTATCATAGTGAGTAACATTGGTAGCCATTTTTTTTTGTTAAATAGTATTTTGTTGATTATAGAAATATCAACTAATTACAAATATGAATTAATAATTAATTTAACAAATATTTTTATAATAATTGCTTCTTCAATGCTCACACAACTTCTTTCATAATAACTTTAATTGATTAAATAAAAATTGAAATTAATAAATATATTTTATTTACCAAAACTTTAATAAAATTAAAAACCATTTTACTATTTTTGTAATGTTAGAAAATATAAAAACATAAATGTAATTTTAAAAATAGTAGATAAATTAGTTTAATGAACATAATTAGAAAAATTGATAATTTGTTTTTTGGCAAATATAAAGATCAATACGGAAAAGAGTTAGTCAAACTAACAAACAACATTAATTCGTTACTGGATCTCGGTTGTGGAAATAATTCTCCGGTAAAATTTATCAAAGATAAAGTCAAAACAAGAGTTGGAGTTGATTTATTCGAACCTTCTATCCAAAAAAGTCTCAAAGCTGGAATTCATAATGATTTTAAAATGATAAATGTATTGGAAATTGACCAATACTTTGAACCAAATTCATTTGACTTAGTCATTGCATCTGACTTGATTGAGCATTTAGAAAAAAATGATGGATTTAAATTATTAGATTTAATGGAGAAAGTCGCTTCCAAAAAAGTTATAATATTAACACCAAATGGATTTTTGAAACAAGGTGTCTATGATGATAATGATTTTCAAATTCATAAATCTGGTTGGACAACTGAAGAATTCGAAAGTAGGGGATATAAAGTTTATGGTATAATGGGAGCAAAATGGACACGTGGTGAATATTCACATCCCACTGTAAAGCCCAATCCATTAGGATTTAGAATCTCATTTCTAACACAAAATGCTGTATTTAATAATCCTAAAAATGCCTTTGCTCTTATGGCTGTAAAAGAAATTAAATAAAGAAATTAAATAAAGAAATAAAAAAATTATCAAAAAAATTATCAAAAAAATTTCTTCACAGAGTTTAAAACCAAAACAAATATAGTAAAAATATAAATCCTTAATATGTAAACTTAGTTATTAAGTAATTGCATTTTTTTTATTGGTACATAAACTGTTTCCATTCGTCTCCGCCTTTGTCCAATCCCATTACAAAAAAATTAAAATAAGTTGGTCTAAATGGCTTAGTTAATAAAGGCATCTTTGCCTCAGAAGGTGTGCGGTCTCCTTTCGCATTATTACATCTAAAGCACGCAGTGGTCAAATTATCCCAAGTATCCAAACCACCCCTTGATTTGGGCATAATGTGGTCAACAGTCAATAAAACGCTAGTAGAATTACAATATTGACAAGTATGACTATCTCTTTTTAGTATATTTTTTTTGCTTACTTCAATCTCACGGAATTTTACTTTTTTATATTGATTAAGTTTGATTACACTTGGGTAGGGGAATTGGTTATTTACACTTTTGAGATATTTGTCTTGTCTTGCAATTATAAGGTCAGCTTTGGATAAAAACAATAAAGTTATTGCTTTGATTGCAGAGCAAGTGGTCAGTGGCTCATAGCTTTGATTTAATACCAAAACTTTTTCAAAATTAATAAATGAATGTAAGGAATTATTAAAATATTTATTCGATAAATTAATATCCGACTTTAAAAATTCTTTAGTCTTTAATTTATGTTTTTTAATTGAATTACTGAAAATACACCTCCATTTTATAAATTATACTATTTGATTACCGTTAGTAAACTTCTATTAGTAAATTTATATTTGTTTATTAACTTAATTACTATATATATCCAATTCCTTCAGAAAACTTTTGCCAAAAATGATTAATTTAAACCATTGAACTTATTAATTTTTAACAAATTCAAAGTTCTAAACGTAAAACTAAAAAAAATAACTTAATTTTGAACAATTAATTTTTATTTTGTTTATAAAATTAAATTAAATTAACTAAATATTAACAAAAATATAGACTTAACACTATTTTATTTGAAATAAAGTAAAATCTAACGTAAAAAACAAAACTACAAATAATTAGAAATATAAAATGCTCAGATCAATAAATAAAAAATATACACTTGGAATTTTAGGTGGTGGACAATTAGCCAAAATGACTATGCTCGAAGCATATAGATTAGGGCTGGATATCGCCATCATAGAAAACGGTGAGAATTCCCCTGCTGGTAATCTAACAAAATATGAATTTGCCTCTAAAATAGAAATTAACAAACAATTAGATGATTTTATTCAAATATCTGATATTATCACTTTGGAAAATGAATTTATTAATCCAAACATTTTGCGATATATAGAAGAAAAAAAAGAAGTATATCCTTCGTCAAAAACAATATCTCTTATTCAAGATAAATTTGTTCAAAAAACTACTTTTGCAAATGCAAATATTAAAGTTGCTAATTTCAAAGATATAAATAATTTAGAAGACTTAAAAAACTTTGGACTTAATTTCGGTTACCCATTTGTACTCAAAACAAGAACATTAGGTTATGATGGATATGGAAATTATACTGCCAAAAATTACGAAGATTCTGTATTAGGTTATGAAAAATTCAAAAACAGAGATGCAGAAGTTTATGCAGAGGAATTTGTTAAATTTGAAAAAGAATTGGCTGTAATGGTTGCGAGAAACAAAAATGGAGAAATTACTTCGTATCCAGTAGTTGAAACATTCCAACAAAATCACATTTGTAAAGAAGTATATGCACCTGCCGCAATTAGTGAAAAGTCTATGAGATTGGCTCAAGAATTATCAATTAAATGTGTTGAAGTTATAGATGGCATTGGAGTATTTGGAATAGAATCGTTTTTATTGCCAAATGGTGAAGTGTTAATTAATGAGATAGCACCAAGACCACACAACTCTGGTCATTACACTATTGAGGCTTGTGTTACCTCTCAATACGAAAATTGTATTAGAGCAGTATTGAATTTACCTTTGGGAAATACAGAACTAAAAGTAAACTCAGCTTGTATGATTAATATTTTGGGTGAAGTCAATGGCAATGGAGTACCATCTAATATCAATGAAGTCCTAAAATATGGTAGAGCCAAATTCCATTTATATGGTAAAGAATCCTCTCGTGTTGGTCGTAAAATGGGGCACATAACCGTTACAGGCGAAGATTTGAATGAAGTAATTGAATATGCAAGAAATGCTTCTAATATTTTGAAATGGGAATAATAATTTAACAATTTAATCTCAAAATATCAATTTTAGTTTCTCCTAAAGTTTTTTGGTTC
>Ga0209284_10000623_pt1 | contig 57671 bp, 64 predicted proteins | sample FRY03_FD_187211 | JGI IMG/M metagenome (GOLD analysis project Ga0209284, IMG submission 187211) | Freshwater microbial communities from Lake Fryxell liftoff mats and glacier meltwater in Antarctica - FRY-03 (SPAdes) (version 2) | ecosystem: Environmental > Aquatic > Freshwater > Ice > Glacier...
CCGATTCGCGCAGCGCTACCGCAGGGAGAACCAGACGCTAACGGCACCCTTGGTGCCGCCGACGCTGCGGTTCTCGGCACGGTTCGTAAGGCCATCGCGTGGTACAAAGGTGCCCTTGAGACGCTCGACCGACTCGATGCGGTCAATCCGGAATGTGCGCTCGCCGTCGGCCGTCAAGTCGTACGCCTCGATGTACCAATCCGAGTTGACCCCGCGCAAGAGGTAGGGCTCGATCGTGCGCTCCTCAACAGCATTCGTCGTGCGCGTCAGATAGTTGATCTTGACGAGGCGATGGTGCTCGATCGCCCACGAGATCTGGCTGATCACGTCCTCGGGGGCACCAACATCCGCCGTTGTCGACGGCTGGCCGCCGGGTACGCCGCCGCCGCAGGCGATTTCGATCTTGGCGCGCACCGCTGCGAGTGTCGAGTTGGTGCCGGCTGCGATCTGGGGTCCGACGAGGTCGAGCGCCATCAGAATCGCCTTCGCCTCGAGGGGGGAGAGGCGAGCCGGGCGACGGAAGTCCTCGCCGTACAACTCCTTCTGAACGTTGATCATGCCCTCTTCGTCGAGCTCGGCATAGACCGCGTAGCAGCCACCCCCGAAATTGACGAGGTTGAGCAGGTTGATCTGCTCGATCATCTCTTGATCGTCGATCTGATAGCGCTTCTTGAGGACGGCGGCCGGGATGCTGCCGACCTGATCCGTGCCGCACGTCTCGAGCAGGTCGGCGAGCAGGGCCTGCAAGACGGCGAAGCGTTCGGGGGCGACGGGGTTGGCGGGGCGGGCGGCGGGCGCCTCGACCTCATTGACAATCTTCTTGGGTGTCCGGATCACTGGCGCCTCGCCCGAATGCGCATCGCGCACACGCTCGAGTGCCTCGGTCACCGCATCGACCACTTCGCGCGGACCGAGTGGCAAGACTTGGCCACTGAGGCCGAGGATCCATTCGACGAGTCGGTCGATGTCGCTATATGCGGTCTCAAACGTCGCAGAGCGATCCTCGTGCGTCGTGACCTCGCCATGCTTGTTGAAGAGTCGGTCGATCAGCCAGGCCGCGCTGGGAGCGACGTAGAGTGTCGCCTCGCCGGTCGCGGCGTCGAGTGCCCATGGTGCGCGGTCGCGATACGTGGCTGGATCGAAGTCGGCGGGGCGACGGAAGTCGCGCTCCTTGCGGGTGTGGAAGCGCATGTCACCGCGAATGCGCGAGACGCGAAAGTTGCGGATGTCGTCGCGATCATGGTCGTGGCCGATCAGATACCAGTGAGATTCGGCGTAGTAGAGGCCGTACGGATCGACGGTGCGCAGGCGTTCCTCGCCACGACTAATTGCGAAGTACGAGAACACGATTGTCTTCTGCTTCGAGATGGCGCCTTCGAGTTTTGCGAGGCGTGCAGCGATCTCGGGGGAGTGGCCACCGCCACGCAGGTCGAGTGTGACGCCTTCGGATGGCGAGCGATCGAGCACGCCGGGGCGTCCGAGCGCCAGGTTCTGGAGCGCGAGCCGCAGCGGGGCGGCGTAGGCGAACTGTCCGTCGAGTAGGAAGAGGCTGGTCTGCAGTGCTGCGAGTTCTCGGTCGCTGAGGTGCAGGGGTGGTAAGAAGTAATTCTCGCGTGTAAGCGTGTAGAGCTCTTCGCCGGTAAACTCGTCGCGATTCGATTTGATCGGCACGCCCAAGGCCAGCAGTTCGGCGCGATCGGCGTAGAATCGTCGCGCGAAGGCCTCGTCGGACATGTCGTAGTAGCCCTCGACCGCATTCTTGGCGTCGCGCGCCGTGATCGGCCGCTTCTCGGCCATGATGTAGGCGACAAGCGAGAGTTGGCGAATCAGCTTGTCGGCGTCGTGGCTCACGCGGCCTCGCTCAGGCTGGTCGAATGGGTGTGCTCGATTTGCATGGGCAGAGCATACGCAGATTCGCGTGCCTGCGCGTGGCAGTACCGACGCTGCTATAGCGCACGGGCACACGGATCGCCGGTGATCGTGGTTGGTAGCCTCGTCGTGATGAGTCGTGTCGTCGCCCATCTTGATCTTGATGCCTTCTTCGCCGCGGTTGAAGTGTTGGAGAACCCAGCATTGAAGGGGCTGCCTGTGGTGGTGGGTGGCGATCCGCAGGGGCGTGGCGTTGTGGCGACGGCGTCGTATGAGGCACGGGCGTTTGGCATTCGTTCGGCGATGAGTGCTGCGGAGGCTGTACGCCGCTGTCCAGACGCGGTTTTTGTGAAGCCGGATCACTCGCGCTATCGCCGACACTCGGATGGTGTTTGGTCACTGGTACGGACCGCGGTGCCCGTTGTCGAACAGGTCGGCATCGACGAGGGCTACCTCGACCTTAGTGCGGTTGTGGCGACGTCGGGCGAGGCTCGCGCGTTCTTGACAGATTTGCAGACCCAGATTCGTGTTGAGACGGGACTTGATGCCTCGTTTGGTTGTGGCACGGGCAAGACGATCGCGAAGATTGCGTCGGATGCTGATAAGCCGATCGGTCTCGTGGTTGTGCCTGCGGGGCAGGAGGAGGACTTCTTGGCACCGCGGCCGTTGCGCGCGCTGCCGGGGATCGGGCCGAAGGCGGAGGCGCGGTTGCAGATCGCGGGTCTCAAGACGATTGGAAACCTCGCTGATCTTGACGACGCCGATTTGCGGCTGCTGCTGCCGGGTGTTGTCGGGCAAGAGTTGCGCGAGCGTGCGCGGGGTATTGATCTGCGTCCCGTCATGGCCGAGTCCGGTCCGTCGGTGACGATTGGTAACGAGGAGACGTTTGATCACGACATCAGTGATCACTCGATTCTTTCGGAGCACGCGGCGCGGATGGCGGCGGGCGTGACGCAGCGCCTAGCGTCCGAGGGGCTCGTCGCGCAGACGGTGACGATCAAGCTCCGCTACCCCGACTTTCGCATTCTCTCGCGTGCGCGCTCGGCGACGGCACCGACGAGCGATGGGGTGGAGATCGCACGCTTGGCGGAGGTTGCGCTCGAGCGTGCGCTGCGCGACCGACCGCCACCGGTGCGGTTGCTTGGGGTCAGTGTTTCGAGACTCGTCGACATCGAGCAGCTGCAATTGCCACTCGATAGCGAGGCTTAAACGACGAGAGGCTCGGAACCCTCTTGGCTTCCGAACCTCTCGCTCGAACACAATCTGCATTGCAGCTTTAGGCGCTGAGCACGCGCTCTTCTAGATGCGAGTGCGACGGGCAGTACTCGCGACCCGGCAGTGGCGTACGCTGGCAGGGCTTGCCTTTACGTGTCGTGGCGCGGCAGGGCGCGATGACGCCTTCGCCGTGGCGCTCGATCTCGTCGCGAATAAAGTCTTGGGCGAGGGCGAGCAGTCGCTCGATCGTGTAGTAGACGCGCGCCTGCTCGGTGATCGGGAAGTAGTAGCGAACCTCTTGGAAGAGGCTGCGGGCCGGCTTCGGGAAGTAGCGCGAGTCGCGGGCAAGCCGCTCGATCGTATTTTCGCAGGCGGCGAGAATGCGACGACGAGCCTCGAGGACCGACACGGTGTCGGGGGAGGGGTCGACGGCGTCCTTGATTTCGACGTAGATTTGTCGGCTGAAGCGATACATGCTGGTTTTATCTCCGAACGTACGGGGTTGTCGCACGACACGCTGGGTGCGAATGAAAGGGAAGCGGTGCGCTCCGCAGGACAGACCTGCTAAGCGCGCAGGACGCACTATAGCGGTGATACGTTCTCGGCACAAGGTATTGTGCGAAATATTACAAATGTCGACGGGGATGGCGTTCTCAATACGCCAAATACAGCGGGCTGCTTTACGGCTGCACGTGACGCGCGTAGGCGTCGGGGTAGCCCTGACCCTGGATCGTTGCGGCCGCAGAGACGGCCTGATCGAGCGTCGTGTACGGACCGGAGAAGACGGCCCAGTAGCCCGGGTTAAGGGTAGAGAATTGAGAGGAGTCGAGCACACCGACCATTTGGACGCCGCCGGCCGTCGCATCGTCGGCGATGATTTGCGCGTCGGATTCGGTAAACGTTGCGGAGTCTTTCGAGGCGAGGATAACGGCGTAGCCACTCTCGCCAACGGGCCAGGTAGCACCGGACGCGCTGGTGTCGGTGATGATCGTGTCGGTGATGATCGTGTCCGTGATGATCGTGTCCGTGATGATCGTGTCGGTGATGATCGTGTCCGTGATGACTGTGTCGGTCACCGTCGCGTCGGGCGTGTCGCCACGGTTCGAGTCACGCAGCGCCACCCAGCCGAGGCCGACTCCAACGACGATCAGCACGACTGCTGCAATGGCCAGCACCGAGGTGCTGCGATTGGAGAACGCCGAACCACCACCAGGCGGCGGCGGGATCTCGTCGACTGCGAGACGCTCACCACACTCGAGGCAATAGCGCTGGTCGGATCGCATGGGCGACAGACATGCGGGGCAGCGTGCAACATCGGTGGCCGGCCGCGGTGGCTCGAACGCGGGCTCGCCCACGAGTGGACCATCGATCGTCGGCTGGTCAGAGCTATCGGTCATTGCGTTGGTGTTCCGCAGTAGGCGCAGAAATTGGCGTCGGCAGGAATTGCAGCCGAGCATTTGCTGCATTGCTTCGATGTCATGGCAACCATGCCGGCTGGTAGCGCGTGGCGCGCCCCGGCAGCGGCGAGCGTCAGCGCGCCATCAATCTCTTTCGCGCGCTGCTCGACCGTCACGGCCTCTGCGGCACGGAGGCGCAGGAGATGAAAGTTGAATTGGTCGCGGCGCGCCATCTCAATCAGGAGGCCACCAAGATCACCACGCAACTCTTGATAGCGACGGGCGAGCCCGGCACGCTCCTTACGCAACTCGGTGACGGCCTTCTTGAGGTCGCCACTCGTCCCTGCTGACTGCACGATCGCGCGGCCTTTGGCGTCGTGCACCTCGCTCGCCACAACAGTGACGACAACGTCACCGGTCGAGCCGGGTCCTTGTGCAGAAAGACGTGCGCGATCGCGAGAGCCTCCCATTGCCTTTGGAGTGTACGGTGCATGGTGCCGTGACCCTGTATCACCTTGGTGAACATTCGGCGCATCAAGTGCTGGTGTCGGCTGGTCGCTTGCGTCACGATGCCTCTATTCCACAACGCTCAGGAGGCACTGTGTCGCAGATTGTTGGAGTGGTTGGCCTCGGCACGATGGGTGCGGGCATTGCGCAGGTCTGCCTCGAGGCGGGGCATACCGTGATCGGTATGGATGGCGCGTCTGTGGCACGCGAGCAGGGCTTGGCTCGCATCCAGCAAGGCCTGCAGCGCCGCGTCGACAAGGGGGCGATGACCGCCGACGATGTTGTTGCCGCGCTGGCGCGTCTCGCGATCGTCGAAACGGTCGCGGCTTTTGCTGAGGCAGAGGTTGTGATTGAGGCGATCGCAGAGATCCCAGATATCAAACACACACTCTTTCGCGAACTCGTCGAGGTCACACCGGCGACTGCGCTGCTTGCCACGAATACCTCCGCGCTCTCCGTCACGGGCATCGCCGAGGAGAGTGGTCGCGCCGACCACGTTGTCGGACTGCACTTCTTTAATCCGGCGCCCGCCATGCCACTGGTCGAGGTTGTCCACACCCGACATGTCGACCCCGAGGTCTATGCCGCGGCGATCGAGTTCGCAGAAGGACTCGGGAAAGAGGCCGTGCCGTGCCCGGACACGCCGGGCTTCCTTGTCAATCGCATCCTCGTACCGATGCTCAATGACGCGGTGCGGGCGTATGCCGAGACGGGAGTGGATCCTGTCGACATCGACCGTGCACTGAAGGCTGGTGCGGGTTGGCCGATGGGGCCACTGGCCCTGATCGACCTGATCGGCATAGACGTTCAAGTGCATGCTTCAGAGGCGATTGCCGAGGCGCTGGACAACGACTATTTCGCTCCACACCCACTGCTTTTGTCGATGCTTGAGGAAGGGCGACTCGGTCGTAAATCGGGGCAGGGCTTCCATACCTATTCGTCGTCCTAACGGATTGCTCACACGTTGCGGCTTTGCGGGGCTCATAATGCGTTTGTGCGCCGCGTCATCTTCGCCTGTGGTCTTTTCTTACTGCTGGTCCCTTCTGCGGGCGCGATGTCCTTCGTGGAGGCTTCGGCGACGGGTGATTTGGTGTTCCGTGCGTCCAAGATTGGCGAGTCTTCGCTGACCATTGGCCTGATTACTCCACCCGCCAAGATTTGGGGTCCGAAGTCGTTGACCGGATTAAGGTGCGTCGATGCCAAGCCGTTGCAGAAGTGTGTACGCCTGAAGCGTACGAAGCGGGGATTGGTGTGGATCGTTCGACAACCCGTCAAACTGATGCATCAGCAGCCTGGTGCGTTCGTGATCGCGGTGCGGGGTGCCGGTCTGCTCGAGGATGTCTTCGTCAGCGGCTGTGGCACCGTTCTCTTGCGCGGTAGCGGCTCGTATAGCGCCGATGGGGCCGAGTTGGTCTCGTACACTGCGACGACGGGCCCGGTCGTCGTCGACCTGAAGCCGTAGGGGTAGCAGATGGCTGAACGTATTCTGATCGTTGAAGACGAGATTAATATTGCAACGCCTGTCAAGACGTATCTCGAGCGAGCCGGATTTGATGTCGCGCATGCCCTGACGGGGACTGCTGCCCTGCAGATGCTCGAAGAGACGCCGCCAAATCTGGTCGTGCTCGACCTCAATTTGCCTGATATCGATGGCCTCGAGGTGTGCAGACGTATTCGGGCCCTCTCGCAAGTGCCGATCATTATGGTGACGGCGCGCGACGATGACATCGACAAGATCGTTGGCCTCGAAGTGGGGGCCGATGATTATCTGACGAAGCCGTTCAACGTGCGCGAACTTGTCGCGCGGGTGAAGGCGATCTTGCGGCGTGCACCGGTTACGGCGCGGCAGGTTGGCGGCATTTTGACGCATGGTGCGGTCTCGATTGATCGTAGTCGCCACGAGGTGCGCGTCGCGGACGAGCTTATCCAGCTCGCGCCGAAGGAGTTCGATCTCTTGTGGGCACTGCTCGAGGAGCGTGGTCACGTGTTGACGCGCGATCAGTTGCTCGAGAACGTGTGGGGGTATAGCTTCGCGGGTGATACGCGCACGGTCGACGTCCATGTGCGGCAGTTGCGACGCAAGCTCGGCGATGCCTGTCCGATCGTCACGGTCTGGGGTGTCGGGTACAAGGTTGGCGACGATGCTTCTGCTGCGTAGCCTGCGCGCGCGCCTTCTGATTATTGGCATCGTCCCGGTGCTTGTCGCTTTGCTCGTCACGAGCGTGCTCGTTGTGCGTTCCGTCAATTCGTTTTCGGAGAGTCAGCGGCAGGAAAAGCGTGCGCAGCAGGTGGTCGAGTTGGAGCGCATCGTGACGGGTCTGTCGCGTGTCTATGGTCGCATGATCGGTCGCGTAGTGTTGGGCGGGAAGAACGATCTTCTGGCGCGCGCCGATATTGAGGCAGCGGTTGATGGGCACTTGTTTGTCGTGGTTACGAGACTGCCAGGTCTGATCGATCCGGCTGCTCTCGACCTCGAGCCCTTGCTGCTTCGAGGCACGCTCCCAAAGCAGTTGATTGGCAGCATCAACAAGGGGCTGCCGGTGGTGATTCCGCGGGCGAACCTGCCGCGCGAACTCCAACACGACGTGGTTATTGGGCGGGGCATGTTTGCGACGACGACGGGTGATCCGGCGGGTGGAGCGCCATTTGCATTGCTGGTTTTGGGGCGACCGGTAGCGGAGGTCGTATCGCCGGCTGGCGCCATTCGTCGCGCTTTGATTCCGGCCTTTGCAATTGGTACTGCGGTTGCGATTATCCTCGCGCTACTGCTCGGGTTGCGGCTTGTGCGCCCCTTGCGTCGGTTGGCTGCGGCGGCGCGCGCCGTGGCGCGGGGCGACGAGGATGTACCACTCAATACGACGCGTGCAGACGAGATTGGGATGGTCAATCGCGCCTTCGAGGACATGACGGTGCGTCTCGCCGAGGCGCGCGATACGGAGCGCTTGTTCCTGATGCGTGTGTCGCACGAGTTGCGTACACCGTTGACGGCGATTCGCAACCAAGTCGATGCCCTCGTTGACGGTATCTTCGACGATGACGCGTCGCGCAGCACCGCCTACGCGGCGATCACGGCAGAGTCGGCGCGCCTCAACCGGCTCGTTGGTGATCTGCTCGATCTCGCACGCCTGCAGGCCAAGCGCTTTGGTATGGAGGCTGACGAGGTGGATCTCAACGTGTTGCTCGACCAGGTTGTGACGGGACAGGGTGGCGATGCGCGCGATCGCGACATTGTGATTAGCTTGCAGGCTGGCGCGCTGCCCGTGATTATCGGCGATGGTGATCGAATCCTGCAGATCGTGTCGAACCTTGTTCGGAACGCAATCCGGTGGACGCCCGATGCGGGCAGCATTACGGTCTCGGCGCTCGCCGAGGCGGGGCGTGTTTGGATTACGGTCGACGATTCGGGTCCGGGTATCCCACTGGACAAGCGCGTGTCGATCTTTCGCGCCTTCTATACCGAAGATGGTGCGGGCACGGGGCTCGGCTTGGCAATCGCGCGCGAGCTCGCAGTCGTGATGGGCGGGAGTGTCGTGGTCGGCGATTCGCCACATGGTGGTGCGCGTTTCGTTGTAGAGCTTCCGTGCGTTCGCGCGCGCACTGACGGCGCTGCCGTTACGCAGGTGTGAGGCGGCGCGCTGCGGCTTCGCGTCTCTGATGCGTGCTCGTACCAGCGTGCGCGCGTGGCGTTTGCTGAGTCAGTGCAGTCTGGCGATTGCGCGACCGGTGGTCGTGCCAATCCTGCGAGGTGCAAGATGAGAACAGCGTGGAGTGGTGTAGTCGAGTTTGTTCGACAGATGACGGATCGTCGTGGTCAGGGCACGGTCGAGTACCTCGGTCTCGTCCTGGCCATTGGTGCACTGCTGTTGGCCGTATCGGTGCAGGTCAAGGGTGGTGGGGCTGGGATTGGTGGGCAGATTTCGAAGTCGATGCTGCAGGCCATCTCCTCGATCACGCAGGCCTAATTTGCACCAGCCCGCCGGTTCGTTATTCCGCCGGCGGGCTGGTGCACGCGCTGGCGTCGTCGGCGATCAGGTCGAGGATGATGGCGTCGTGACGTAGCACGCCGACGCGCCAGGCGTGGGTGATCGGTCGCTTGGCGACATGCGTGCCGGTTGCGAGCGTCAACACGACGGGGCGGCAGAGCACAATGTCATCGGCGCGCGTCCCAGCCGGTTGTGCCGCTCGGCTCGTAGCGAGCTTGGTTGCGATACGTAGGGCACTGACCAGCCAGCCGAGCGGGCGCGCAAGTGCCTGTGCCACGCGGCTGGCGCCGTTCCACGCCAGTGCCACACCACCCGCTTCGGCACGGTCGCGCCAGCTGGGCTGTTGCTCGCTGTACGCGCGCTCTGCGGCGGGGGTGACGCGATGCACGGTAACCGCGCCGACACCGTGGACGATCACGTGACGATTCGCTCCTCGACTGGGGGCTCGTTCGAGCACGCGATCCGCGAGCCAGTTCTGATGGTGTGCGGTAACGTGCGCGACGATTGCTCGGTCGACCTCGATTCCGGCAGCCTCAGGCCCAATCGTTTCGGCCAGCCAGGCCTCTGCGCCGCGTAGCGAGATCGCGCCAGTCGTCCCAGAAACTGCGGTCGTCACTGCGGCCTCCGCCTCAGGACTATGTGCCGGTCGATGGTCGATGGCGCTGGCGATAGCGCCGACAGCATCGCCGGTACGTAGCGCAACGACGATGCCTCCGACGGCGACGGCCGTCACGAGGACGAGCGCAAGCCACTCGACGGTAGCCTGCGCACGCCGCGGCTCAGCACGTGGTCGCATCGCTTCGCACCACGCTTTGCTGCAGTAACTGTCCAGCACGATGGACTGTCAGCACCACGGTCGGCAGCCGCTCGCCGAGCTGGAGGTGCACTGCTTCGACTGGGTGCTGATCGATCCATGGCGCAGTGGCGCGATTCGTGCGCCACACGAAGCGGCACACAATAATGTCGCCCTCGCGACTCCCCGCTGACGTTCCTCGCTGCGGTGTCGCTGCTGCTGCGCCGACAACATCGAGCACAACCATCGCTACGGCGAGTGGCGGTGCGATGGCACTCGCGAGAGTGGCGAGGCCGGTAGTGCCAAGTCCGACTGCGCGTTCGGCGTTCGATGGTTGTTGGGCCGCGCTCCAGCGGTGTTCGTCGGCGAGCGAGACGAGACGAATTGCTGGTGGGGAGCGCGGCGTCTCGATCGACCATGCCGATTGGATTGTGCTGGCACCATTGCCGTCGTAGGCCGGTCGGGCGAGTGCATAGGATGGGTCTGCGAGGGGTTTCAGGCGGATTGCGGTTGCGATCGGTAGGTAGCGTCGCAGCGCGTGATCGAGGGCGATCGCCCGCGCCGTCGACGGGCCGACCTCTGCTCCGAGCCGCCCGATCGCATCCTGTAACAGTGGGGTGGCGGTTGCACTATTGGGAGCGAGGGCCTGGTCGACAAAGGCGATTGCGGCCGGTGAGGCAGCACCGTCAACTGCTCCACCACGCGTCTCCTGTAGCGCGGCGACCAGGCCTGCGACTAGGCCTGTTCGGACGAGCAGCGTGCCCGTTGCGAACAGTGCCACGGCGATGGCGAGGAGGGCAATGTACTCGACGGTGCTCTGACCGCGATGGTTCTGCATGCCAGGAGGATCACCGTTGAGATGGGCACAGAGTACGTCCACGAACGCGCAAATCTGTGTTAGATCCTGACCATCTACACAGGTCGAGCAGTCGCTTTCGCGCGCACTGTCTCAGGGTGCGCAGATTGTCGTGTTGGGGTCAGGCTCAATCTCGTGGTGGGGGGCGGACGCCACATCCGCGGACCACGTGAGGTCCGCCCCCAGGGACGCCACCACGGTTGCATTGGTGGTGCCTTTGGGGCGGACCTCACGTGGTCCGCGGATGTGGCGTCCGCCCCCCACCACGAGATTGAGCCTGACCCCACCACGAAATCGAGGCGGATCAGTTTGGCGGTGCGTCATCGGCGATGCGCTCGAGTTGCGAGCCGACCCGATCGATCGCCCACGTAATACGTTCGAGTTCTTTTTCGATGCGCACCGAGCGAGCCTCGAGCTTGGCGACATCGCCACGCACCGCACCAAGGCCCTCGACGAGGATGTCCACGACAACCTCGAGGTCCTCGACACGACCGACGCGCTCGGCGCGCACATCGGCTGCGAGCGCACGCGTGCGCTGAGCCGTATCGATGGCGAGTGCGTGCAACTCGGCGACGCGGTGGTCGACTGCTCCACCCTGATGGGCATCAAGAGCGCGGGCGACAGCAGCTTCGATGCGTGTGGGGAGGACCGCGCGCAGATCGGCGGCGATCTCCTTGACCTGATCGATCTCGGCGGTCAGGTCCTGCTCGTGATTCGGGGTGGGTTCGCTCATGCGTGATCTTCGGGAACAGTACGCGCAGCGAACGACGGGTGCCCCGTGCCGGGCAATGGGAAGCGCCCCGGTTCGAGGTGGAAACGACCGGTGAGATCGTCGAATTGCACTTCAATCAGGCCATGCTTGATGCGGTGGTCGAGCCAGGCCGAGCGAAAGACGAGTTTGCGAAGCCAGTAGATTGGATTCTCTCCCGCCCGCTCGAGCAGGTCAACAATGCGTTCGCCAACGCGTGAGCGGGGGTGCTCGACAGCGCCCGTGATCGCGGCCAACACGAGATCGGAGCGCGTCGCCCGATTGATGGGGCGGTCGACGAGCTGCAGTTCGATAGCGGCACGGACAACGCGTTGTTCGAAGTCTGCGCGAGCAAAGCAATACCGGTGATCGAGAAAACGCATCACGACGTCATCGCCAGAGTAAAAGTCTTCGCTTTCCACGAAAGGAGCGTAGCGAACCGTTGTTGGGCGGTCCGAGTGCGTGACGGCTGTGTGCCACCCAGTACGACCTGCCGCCGAAACCATGCGTTGTCTGAGTAACACAGGAACCTGAGGGCGCGCAACGGTACAGGCATGGTCGAAATTCGCGATGCCACGAACGGCACGACGCTCCTCCTCCACGTCGAGGATGCCTCTGCACTGACCTGGCGCTCCGTCCGTGGGTTGAGCGGACGCCGCTCGATCGGTCTGGACGAGGGGATGCTGTTGCACGACCCATTGCGTTGCATCCACACGTTCGGCATGCGTTGTGCAATCGACATCGTATTCCTCGACCACCAACTCGAAGTAGTTAGTGTTGCCGCAGCCGTCCCACCCGGTCGGCTGCGCTGGTGCCGTCGCGGCGCCCTCCAACTCGAGCTGCGTGCCGGTCGTGCGGCCGCGCTGGCAATCGCGCCAGGACGGCGTCTTGCGCTCGTCGAGCACGCTGCGCCGAGAACGCGGGGGACGGTCGTGCAGCGAATCTCCACAGGGCTAGCGCGAAAATGGCAAGCCGTCTCACAACCATCAAAAAATGCCTTGTGGCGGGCCAGAAACCGTGCCTAGTGTGCAGTTAAAGCCTCGTCTTGAGGCACCGCTCGCGGGGCGTTCGACAAGACACCCGCCAGCGAATCCAAGCGGAAGGAGTTGAGAGCATGTGTGCAAGCCTGCTCGTGGTTGAGGATGATCAAGAGGCGGCGGTGTTTCTCTCCGAGAACCTGCGGGATGACGGGCACGAGGTGACCGTTGTCGAAACAGCAGCAGAAGCTGTGGCAGCCCTACGGCGCATGCGGGCCGACATCGCCTTGATCGACGTCACACTCCCGGACGGATCGGGTCTCGAGATCGTCCGGATGGTACGTGCCGGCGAGGCGGGGGCGACGGATATTGGTCTGATCGCCGTCAGTGGTCGCGCGGCTGAGCGGGATCGAATCCGGGCTTTTGAGCGCGGCGTCGATGACTACATTGTGAAGCCGTTTAGCTATCCTGAGTTACTGCTTCGTACGGCCTCGCTCGACACGCGCTTACACGGGCGCGTCGCAGCGGTGATTGCAGCAGGGCCCCTACAAATCAACCTGGCTGCGCGTGCGGTCACAATCGATGGCGCACTGCTGCGGCTACCAGGCAAGGAGTACGAACTCCTCGTCGCCCTCGCCCGCGACCCGCACAAGGTCCAAATGAAGGAAGACCTGATGGAGCGCATCTGGGGGTATCGTAATGGGGGTACGCGCACGCTCGACTCGCACGCCTCGCGGTTGCGTCGCCGACTCACCGAGCGATCGGACGGTCCATGGGTGATAAACAATTGGAGCGTCGGCTACTCGCTCAGAACAGTCCTGCAATGAGCCGCCAGTGGTTCCGGGTGAGCGTTGCGGTGGTGGCCACTGTCGCGACGCTGGCAGTGGCACTCAACACGCTCGTGATCGAACCGACACGGGCGATTGTCGATGGTCAGTCGGCGGCGACTGGGGCGCGCGAGGCACAGGTCGCAGCTCGTCTGATTCGCGCGGGCCTGGCCGTACCAGCCGGTGTGGAGGTGAGCACGGGACGTCCAGCGCTCGATCGTGCGGTGGGTGTCGCTCCGGTCGGTGATGGTCGCTTTGCTCGGGTAGCGCTGCACGACAACCGCGCATTGTTTGAGCGCCTCTGGCTTGGCTTGCTGCTGGTCGCTGGCACGACGCTGATGGCGGGCGCGGGCTGGGTCTTGTGGGCAGGACTCGTGCGGGCACGCGAGCTGGCAGGCGCGCGGACTGCTGTGCAGCAACTTGCCGGCGGGGACTACTCCGACGTCGCGACCACAGCCCACTCGCGGGCCATCGCCGGCCTCTTGGATTCTGTGGCTCGACTGCGCTGCGCGCTCGAATCAGCATCGCTGGAACAGGCAACGACAGTGGGGATCGTCGCCCACGATTTGCGCAGCCCGTTACAGGGGATTCAACTCGCGGCAGAGCGGTTGGCACGCGGCTCGGACGTGGCAGAACGAGCGCGCGCGCACGCAGTGATCGACCGCGAGTGTGCCCGCGTTGCCCGCATCGCCGACGACATGCTTGGCCTCTCGTGCGAGGCGGCGCTCGCTCCTGTTGAGGGGCTACCGAGCGTGCCACTTGGGCGCCTGCTGCGCGATGTCGCGGACCGCTTGTGCGACCAACGGGCAGTCGTCGTCTCCGTGGACGCCGAGCTCCACGATCTGGTCTGCGACGACGCGCAGCTTGCTCGATCGCTCGGCAACCTGGCCGAGAACGCGGTACGTCATGCCCCCGCGGGGAGCCCGGTGCGACTGGTGGCCCGCACCAACGCCATCGGTGGGGTCGAATTGGTGGTTGAGGACGATGGGCCCGGCTTTGATCCGCAGCAGGCCTGTCGGCCGTTCGTGCAGGGCTCAACGGCACGGGGTCGGGCGGGTCTCGGTCTGGCCAGCGTCGACCGTGCTGTTGCAGCGATCGGTGGTGCAGTCCGCTTTGACCGCTCGGACGCGGGGGGTACGAGTGCCGTGATTTCTCTCCCAAGCAGCGTTGGAGTCGATCACTGATGGTGCGTGCGGCAATCGACGGGCAACCAGCTGCGCACCTCCAACCGCGCGAACATCGGCGTGCCATGGGGCGAGTCGTGGCACTTGTCGGTGCCCATGGCGGAGCGGGAACGACGACCGCAGCGCTAGCGGTTGCCCACGATGCAGATCGTGGTGTCTGTCTGATCGACGCCGATCTGTGTGGGAGCGACACGATCTTTCGGCTCGGGTTGTCAGAGCGCGTTGGTGACGCTGGCATAGCAGGAATCCGCGATGGCACTATCGATCCGTTCGCACAATTGGCGCGCCGTACTGCCTTTGGCTGGGCGCTGATCGTCTGCCCACGCCCCGATCTTGCCTGGCTGATCCGCGACGGTGCCGTCGGTGATATCGCCCGCGAGGCACGACGGCACGCCGACCTTGTCGTGATCGACGCGGGGCGCCCACTCGGCCCCGCCTGTGAGCCAGTGCTCAGCGCCGATGTCGTCGTCGTTGTCGGGCACGCCACTCGGCCCGAGGCGATGGCCCAGATGCGACAGCGTCTGCAGCGCTTGGGTGTCGACGATCTGCGCCTGGTCGACTGTCCGACAGCACCGGCACTGTTCGAACGCCTGCTCGGTCGTGTGCGGCACAGCACCCGCAGCATCGACGTGCTGCGCGGCGACGAGCTGGTTCTGCGGATCGAGGGACGACTTGCGACGCTCGGTCCGCGAGAGCACTAATGGCATCGCTCGCATCGCTCGCCGGGCCACTTGCCGGTCTCCTTTTAGACCCGACGATTGGTGAGGTCGTCGTCAATGGGCCGTACGACGTCTGGGTCGAAGTGGACGGTCGAATGCGCCGCGTCGACACGCGCTTTCGCGATGCACTCGAGTTGCGGCAAACTGCCGTGCGGCTTGTTGCAGCTTGTGGTCGACGCATCGACGACGCGACACCAATGGTGGACGCGCGTCTACCAGACGGGTCGCGTGTCAACGTCGTCCTGCCACCAATCGCCGTCGATGGTGCACTGATTACGATCCGCCGCTTTGGCGCATCACCCTTGCGATTCGACGATCTGATTGCTCGTGGTGCAATCTCGAGCGACGATGCGCTCCGCATTCGTGGGTTTGTTGACGATCGCCGGAACGTGTTGATTAGTGGCGGCACGGCGACGGGCAAGACGACACTGCTTGGAGCCATCACTGGACTGATGCCCAGCTATGAACGCCTCGTTTCGGTCGAGGACGCAGCCGAACTGGTGATGCAGACGACCAACGTTGCACGGTTGGAGGCGCGACCGGCAAACGTCGAGGGGCGTGGCGCGATCGACGTACGGCAACTGATCCGCAATGCCTTGCGGATGCGCCCCGACCGGCTTGTGGTGGGTGAGATCCGCGGCGGCGAGGCGCTCGACCTTGTGCTGGCCATGAACACGGGCCACGACGGCTCGTTGGCCACCATCCATGCCAATGGGCCGGGCGATGCGCTACGTCGCCTGGAGACGATGGCATTGATGGGCGGTGTCGACATTCCTCATGCTGCGATTCGCGAGCAGATCGCCTCGGCCGTCCACGCCGTCATCCACCTCGTCCGCACAGCCGATGGCACGCGTCGTGTCGCCTCGATCGATTGTGTGGAGCGCGATGGGGAACGCTGGCGTCTATCCAACCCCGAATCGTGATCACACGCTGGCAGCGCAGCCGTGCCGAACGGGCGTTGGCCGATGCGCTGCCAGAAGCAGCGAGGGCGATCGCGCGCGGTGTTGCCGCCGGCCTACCTGTTGCCGACGCGCTCGACCGGGGTGCTGATGCGATCGATGGTCCCGCTGTGGACCTGTTGCGCAGCTGTGCCGCTGCGCTGCAGTCGGGGCACGCCCCGCAGAGCGCACTCGCACCCATCGCCGCAATTCCGGGGGGCGTCGTCCTGGTTGGTGCGATCGAATTGCACCAGGATCTCGGTGGCGATCTCGTCGCTTCGCTCTTCGCGATCGCCGAAGGCCTCGCCGATCGCGAACGTATGCGTCTCGAGGCCGCTGCCGCCACCGCACAGGCACGGCTCGCAGCGCGCGTTATCCCTCTCGCACCGATCGTGTCGATCGGTTTTCTTGCCCTCTTCGCCCGACCTGCCCTCGTCGCCCTCTTCACGACACCAGCTGGACTCGCATTGCTTGGCGTCGCCGCCGGACTGACCGGCCTCGCGTTACTGCTGCTGCGTCGCATTGCGCACGGAGTCGGGCTGTGACAGCAGGAGGCATCAGCCGAGCAATGTTGCTGCGGCATGTGCTGTTGATGGCGATCGTCGGCCTGTGCGCCTGGTTGATCGCCGCCAGCGTACTGGCAGTGCTCGTAGGCGCCACGGTTGGTGGAGCACTCAGTCTGCTGCTGGGACGGCGCTATCAGGCGGCCCGGCAACAACGTCAGCACCAGGCGATTATGGCCGCGCTTCCCGATGCGCTCGAGCTACTCGCCTCCGCCGTTGCTGGCGGCGCAGCATCCGAACTCGCACTTCGGCGCGTGGCTGCATATGCCGCCCCGCCACTCAACACGCTGCTCGCTATGGCCGTTGCAGACGAGTCAGGCAGGGGCCTCGGAATACGTCTGCGCGAACTACATCCGGCGCTACGCCCACTCGGGTCGCTGTTACAGCAAAGCGACGAACTCGGCGTGCCGATCGCTGGCTCAGTCCGATTACTGGCTGCTGATGCGCGTCTCCAAGCACGTGCCGCGGCTCGCGAACGGGCTGCGGCCGCGGCACCAAAGATGCTGCTCGTGGTCGGTGGCCTGCTCGCACCCGCGGCGCTCCTGATCGTGATCGGCGGACAGTTTCTGGTGCTGCGTACCCTGATTGGTCCCGTCTTGTTGTGAGCATTCCCATGCGACAGGGGCAGGCAACAGTGGAGTGGATCGCACTCGTCGCGATCTGCGCTCTCGTTGGTTTGGGTGGTATGCACTTCTCCACCGGTATCAGTAGTGCTCTCAATGGCATCGCGCCACTGATCGCAACGATCGCGACACCGTCGCCGATCGAGCCTGTGCATCTGCTGCTGGAACCGAGCTATCCGCGCCTACGCGCAGACCCACTGCCACCGATCGATGGTGGTTCGATCGTTGCGATCGCCTCGCGTCTTGCCGCGCTGCAGATCGTCGAGATACCACCCGGTTCGAACTTTGGCCCCGAAATCGCGGTCTTTACTGATGGCAACGCCGAACCCTGGTGCGCAGATTTCGTCTCGTGGGTGCTGCGCGCTGCAGGCTATCCATTTAGCGGTGGCGCCTCGGGTGGTTGGCGGATCGCCTGGACACTCGACGTGCGCGCCTGGTTTGCTGCGCGCGGTGCGTATCGTGAGCGGCTCGTGGCCGATCCCGAGCCGGGCGATGTGATCTGGTTTCGGCACGGTCACATCGGCATCGTGACGCGCGTTGTTGGCACGAGCATTGAGACGGTCGAGGGCAATGCGGGCGACGCTGTGCGCAGCAAGGTGTATGCGCAATGGCGTAGCAATAGTGCAATTGGAGGATTCGGACGTCCAGCACGCTAGGTTGGCGCGACCGGGGAAGGTAGGACTCACCCCGCACGGTGTGGCTAGAGATAGTATCGTTGTGTACGTTCGTTTCAGCGCGTAGCCCATCCAATCGTTCGTGATCGCGTCGGACGCGCAATCCCAAGGAGTGTTCTCAGACATGAAGTACCGATTTTCGACCATGCTTGTTGCTCTCGCCATCGTGCTGGTCGCCGTTCCGATTGCTGCGGCGCGCACCACAACAGGAGTTCCGCGCGCCGAAGCAATCACCAGCGCGGGCACGATCCTGATCGCATTCGAGGGGCCGCTGACCGGCAGCCAAGCCAGTAATGGCTACGACATGCTGCGCGGTACGAAACTCGCAGTGCGCGAGATCAACCAAGCGGGTGGCGTCCTTGGCATGCAGTTGCGGCTGATTGCCGGCAACGACAAAGCCGATGCAGCGACGGGTGTGACGGTCGCCAAGCAGCTCGTAGCGAAGCACCCGTACGCCGTGATTGGGCCCTACAATTCGTCTGTCGGAATCAAGAATCTGCCGATCTATCTGAGCGGTGGAGTGCTACCCGTTCAGTTGACCTCCAGCGATGACACGACGGGCATGGGCGTCACCGTGCAGCCCAAGAACTCGCAGATCTCGCCCGTCGAAATCGATTGGATGAAGCAGAACAACGCCGGAAAAGTCTCGATCCTTTGGGACCCCAGCTCGTACACCAAGGGCATGGCGGATCGCATGTTCGGCGCGCTCAACAAGCAGGGTGTGCTCGTTACCAAGATCAAGATTGATCCCACAGCGACGGATTTCTCGGCTGTTGTCGCGCAGGCACTCACCAACAATCCCGACACTGTCTACGTCAGCACGTACTTCCCACAGGGCGCCTTGATTGCCAAGGCGCTGCGGGCCGAGGCCGCGAAGGGCAACCCGAGCCGCTGCTTCATGGGGCTCGCAAACCAGGATCCCGGCTTTGTCACCGATGCTGGCATTGCCGCGAGCGCGCGTTGCACGTTTAGTGGTGTGCCGACGCCGCAGCAGTTTGGTAACCCGAGGGCGGGCGCCTACGTCAAGAACTTCACCAAGCTGTTTGGTAAGGCGCCAGGCACGTGGGGAACATTTACGTACGACTCGGTCTACGCACTCGCCGCAGCAATCACTACGGGCAACGCGATTGACGTGGAGGCAACGACGCAGGCAATCCTCAAGACGGATGGACTGCTCGGAGCAACGGGGCCGATCACGATCGACCCGAAGACGGGTAATCGTCCGAATGTGCCAATCGCGATCCTGACCGTCAACAGCAAGGGCAAGTTCATCGTTGACAGCGTCGTCTACGGCGTCAGCTCGTAACAGGCGGGAATGCCAGCGGCGCGTCGCTCGTCTACAGCAGTAGGCGGGCGACGCGCCCGGCATACTCGTACGTATCTACTTTGCAGAGTCAAGGAGCACCACATGTCCGACGCCATCGAAATCAATAGCGCTAACTTCCAAGGCGAGGTCGTCGAATCCGACATTCCCGTTTTGGTCGATTTCTGGGCCGAGTGGTGCGGACCGTGCAAGGCGCTCTCCCCGATCATCGACGAGCTTGCTGGCGAGTACGCAGGCAAGATCAAGATCGCCAAGCTTGACGTCGATGCTGAGCCAGGTTTGGCTGGACAGTTCAACGTGCTTTCGATCCCGATGGTGGCGCTATTCAAGGACGGCGCAGTGGTCGAGCGCTCCGTGGGTCTCAAGCCGAAAGACCGTCTCGTGGCGGATCTGAATCTCTCCACGCATTCCGGCTAGAATCCCCCAGCAACGGGAGGACTGGTGTGGCATACGCGGCAATTGAAGACCATGGGATTATTGGTGATCTGCATTCGGTTGCACTGATCACGGAGCAGGGCGCGATTGACTGGTACTGCTGTCCGCGCTTCGACTCGCCCAGTCTGTTCGGAGCCATTCTCGACCACGAAAAGGGTGGTATGTTTCGGATCGGACCAAACGATCCCGACATTCGCACCAGGCAGCTCTACCTGCCCGACACGAACATCCTGATTACACGCTTCCTCGCCGCCACGGGCGTGGGCGAGCTAGTCGATTTTATGCCCGTCGGCACGGTTGAGGAAGATCGGCACCGCATCGTTCGCACCGTCCACTGTGTGCGTGGGCACATGCACTTCCAGCTGGACTGCTCGCCGCGCTTCAACTATGGCCGCACCGCGCATGAGGCACACTGCGACTCGCACGGCGTCGTCTTCGAGACAGACGAGCTGACGATGGCGCTCGACTCGCCGGTGCCACTGACGCTCGATGGTGTTGATGTGCACGCCTTCTTTACGCTCGAAGCGGGCGAGAGCCTGACGTTCGTACTCGAGCGCGTGCCGGAAGGCGGCCACTCGGCGCGGCCCTTTCCCGCAGAGGTCTGTCGGCAACTGTTTACCGAGACGATTGCCTTTTGGCGCGGCTGGCTCAACCAGTGCACGTATCGCGGCCGCTGGCGCGAGACTGTTCGCCGCTCCGCACTGATCCTCAAGTTGCTGTGCTATCGCCCAACGGGCGCAATCGTGGCAGCCCCGACGATGGCGTTGCCCGAAACGATTGGGGGTAGTCGTAACTGGGACTATCGCTACACATGGATTCGCGATGCTTCCTTTACCCTCTACGCCTTCCTCAAGCTTGGTTTTGTCGACGAGGCCGAGGGCTTCATGCAGTTCCTCAAGGCACGCGCGCTTGAGCAACACTCGTCGAATGCTGGGCCGCTACAGATCATGTACGGCATCGACGGCCGGCACCAACTCGACGAGTTCGAATTGCCGCACCTCGAGGGCTATCGCCAGTCCCAGCCAGTCCGCGTGGGCAATGGTGCCGCGGCCCAGTTGCAACTCGACATTTATGGCGAGTTGATCAACTCCATTTACCTGTACCACAAGTCGGGCGAGCCGGTCGATTACGAACTCTGGAAGGTTGTGGTCGAGCTGCTCGAGTGGCTCGGGCAGAACTGGGACTCCAAGGACGAGGGCATCTGGGAGGTACGAGGTGGCCGACAGCACTTCACCTACTCGCGCCTGATGAGTTGGATCGCTTTCGATCGGGCGCTGCGCATCGCCGAGGCTCGAGGTTTTCCCTGTCCACGCATTCTCTGGCGTGAGACGCGCGACAAGATCTTCGAGCAGATCATGGAGCGTGGCTTCTCGCAAAAACGACAGGCTTTCGTGCAGGTTCTCGATGGTGACGTACTCGATGCGTCGACGCTGATGATGGTGATGGGGCATTTCGTATCAGCTACCGATCCAATGATGGTTTCGACGATCGACGCGATCCGCAAAGAACTCGTGACGGACTCACTGGTCTATCGCTATAACCCCACGCTGGCAGCAGACGATGGACTCGGCGGGGAGGAGGGAACGTTCTCGATCTGTTCGTTCTGGTGGGTCGAGGTACTCGCGCGCTCCGGCAACCTCGATGAGGCGCGGCTCGCCTTCGAGAAGATGCAGACCTACGCCAACCATCTCGGGCTCTATTCCGAGGAGATTGGCGCATCCGGCGAAGCACTCGGCAACTTTCCACAGGCCTTTACGCACCTTTCGCTCGTCTCGGCAGCGCTGCATCTCAATCGCGCGCTCGACGACGCGGGCTGATCCGCGATCGTCGTGGTGTAGGGTTTCCGCCTGTGAACATCGCCAATCCCGCCAATGTCCTCAAGACTCGGGCTCGTCGCTTTGGTTTTCAGGTGTTTCTTCAACCCGAACGTCCAACGGGATGGCTTGCCACTGTTCGTCCCGCGGGAAATAGACTCGTTGATCCGATCCACGTGGTTGCTGCGACGCGCGACGAAGCGATCGTCGCGGCCAGCAAGTTGTTCGAAGAGAAACTGATCCACCAGCTCGTGCAGACACTGACCAGCGCGGGGGCCGAGGTACCGAACTGGACACCCGGTGTCGAGTGGGATGACCACGTCAACGCACTCGCGGCTGCTGTCCGCGAGCACGGGCTCCACGTCTAGCGATTCTGTAGATGGCTGAGAGCCGGCCCAGGATCGCCGTGGTGGGTCATGTTGAGTGGGTGCTGTTTGGTCGAGCCGCGACACCGCCACGGGCAGGCGAAATTCTCCACTTGACCGACCCCTTTGAGGAGCCCGCGGGCGGGGGCGGTGTCGCCGCCATCATGCTCGCGCGGGCAGGCGCAGATGTTGTCTTTATGACAGCACTCGCGGACGATGCAGAGGGCGCGGCGACGCGTCAACGGATGGCGGCTGAGCAGATCGACGTGCGTGCTGCAGATCGCCTCGGTCGCCAGGCACGAGCCGTAACGATTCTTGATGACGCGGGTGATCGCACGATAATCGTGTCTCAGCCAAACGAGTATCCGCGTGGTGATGACGCGCTCGGTTGGGAGGATCTAGCTGGTTGCGCAGCCGTCTATGCCACCTGTGGTGAGCCCAGCGGTATCGCTGCAGCGCGTGCTGCAGGAGCGTTGGTCTGTTCCGCGCGCCAATTGGGCGCGTTGGTTGCAAGCGGTGTCAAGGCCGACGTCGTGGTCGGGTCACTGACAGACCGGGGCGAACAAATCGACTTTCGGATCCTCGGCGCGCACACGAAGGCGATTGTCATGACGGATGGTGCGCGTGGTGGCCGCTGGATGTCGACCGACGATTCCGGACTATGGCATGCGGCACCACTCCCAGGTGAAGCGATTGACAGCTATGGGGCCGGTGATTGTTTTGCCGCCGGCTTAACCTACGCGCTCGGTCTCGGTGAGGGGCTCGATAGCGCCGTTGCAACGGGTGCTGCCTGGGGTGCCGCGGCTACCTGTCGACGTGGTCCGTACGGCGGGACTGTCCACTGATGACGCGGGCGCTTGTGATCGGTGGTGGTGGTCTGGTCGGGCTCGGCTGGGGAATTGGCTGGCTCGATGGGTTATCAAAAGCCGGTGGGTCATTGGCGGACGCGGATCGCATCATCGGCACGTCGGCGGGGGCTGCGCTGGCGACGATGGTCGATGCGACGGATCGCTCGCAGGTTGCGCAACTGCTCCAACTCGCACCGGCGATCGGTGGTGGGGTGCAGCCGCCGGAGGCTTTGCAGTTGGTGCTCGACATGAACGATGCTGAGATCACCACGGTGCAGGCGATTGGTCGGGCGGCCTTGGTCGCTCCGACGATGCCGGCAGCACAATGGATCGGTGTCGTCGGGATGCTCGGGGGTGGGGCAGGTCGAGTTTGGCCAGCAGGAGTTGAAATCGTGGTGACGGACGTGGACAGCGGAGAGCGCTGTGTGCTCCACGCGGGCGATTGTTCGCTGGTCGAAGCCTGTGCGGCCAGTGCGGCGGTGCCGGGGATTCTGCCGGTGGTACCGCTTATGGATCGGCGTTACATGGATGGCGGTGTTGTCTCGGCGACAAATGCGGATCTGGCGGTCGGTGCGGATCGCGTGCTCGTACTGCGGCTCGTCCCTGCACGAACCGATGGCTCGTACGGTGCGCATCCCGCGCGACTGGAGGCCGAACTCACAGTCGTAACTGCCGACGCGCTCGTGATCGCTCCGGAGGCATTTCCTACGGGGAGCCTGATGGACGCCTCACTTGTCTCGCCGGCCTACACGGCGGGGTATTGGCAGGGCAAGAATGGCGCTGCTGCAGTCTTGTCGTTCTGGGAGGCGTGAGGCACTTCGGTTTGGTGGTGGGAGGCGGACGCCACAACCGCGGGGTTGTGAGGTCCGCCCCCCAAGGCACCACCGATGCAACGGTTATGACGCCCGTGGGGGGCGGACCTCACAACCCCGCGGTTGTGGCGTCCGCCTCCCACCACCAAACCGAAGTGCCTCACGCCTCCCAGAACGAAATCGAAGTGGGGCGGGCTGTCACAAACTCCACGAACGACCGGCACTGAATCAGTCCGGGTTTCGCTCAACCATGCCGATACGAACATATGTTCGTATCGGGAAAATAGTTGCAAAGTGGGAGCAAGTGGGGTAAGGTGGGGCATCTTGGTACAGAAGGGGAACCCGAGTGGGGACGCCGGACACCAAAGAAATGACCCGAAATGCTCCTTGGTGAATACGCACAGAAGCTCGACGAGAAGAACCGAGTGACGGTTCCCGCTCGTCTGCGTGAGCCGTTTTCGGACGGTCTGTTCGTGACGCGTGGCCTTGACCACTGCGTCGCGATCTATGCGCGCGATGGCTGGGAGGCCTTCGTCGCAGCGCAGACCGCGAGGCTCGACCCATTCACCCGCGAAGGACGCCAGATGGAGCGCTTCCTGTTCGGGGGTGCCGTCGAGGCCGACCTCGATCGACAGGGCCGTGTCGCGCTACCCGCCCCACTCATGCAGCACGCCGTACTGGAGCGCGAAATCGTTGTTGTCGGTGTCCGTGACCGGCTCGAAATATGGGACCGCGGTGCCTGGGAACGCGGCCTCGCCGAATTGGAAGGAAGCGCAGAGAATGTCGCAGAGCGTCTGGTCCGCGATGCCCGCTAACGCCGCACTCCACGACCCCGTGCTGGCACACGAAGTGGTCGCACTCCTTGACGTGGAGCCTGGTATGACCGTGGTTGATGGCACCTTTGGAGCTGGCGGCCACGCTGCGATGCTGGCCGAATTGATGCAGGGGCGCGGCGCCTATGTCGCCATCGATCGCGACCCGAGTGTCGAGAATCGCGCACGCTCGTTCCGTGCTTCGCATCCCGATATGGCCGTGCGCCTGATCAAGCGCGACTTCGTCGACGCCTTCCGATCGCTCGCCGTCGAGCACGTCCAAGCTGATGCCATCCTGTTGGATCTCGGCGTCTCTTCGATGCAGATTGATCAGCCCGAACGCGGGTTCTCCTACGCGGTCGACGCACCTCTCGACATGCGCATGGATCCGCGTGGGGGAGACACTGCAGCGGACCTACTCGCCAATCTGAGCGAACGGGAACTAGCCGATTTGTTCTCCCGCTTAGGCGAGGAACGCTATGCGCGCCAGATCGCTCGAGCCATTTGTCGACGACGTCGCGACACGCCGTACGAGCGTAGTGCAGACCTCGTCGACACAATTCGCCACGCGATACCGATACCCGCCCAGTTCGGCTCGGGTCATCCAGCAAAACGCGTCTTTCAAGCGCTCCGCATCGCCGTCAACGACGAGTTGACGATGATCGAGGAGGGGTTGACAGCTGCCATGCAGATCCTCAAGCCCGGCGGCAGAATTGCGGTGATTTCGTTCCACTCGCTCGAGGACCGCATCGTCAAGGAGCACTTCCGCAATGCGGCAATGCCGTGCATCTGCCCACCCGATCTGCCGATCTGTGGCTGTCGGCGCGAGGCAACGCTGCGGGTCTTGACGCAACGTGTGATCCGCCCTGGCAGTGCCGAGATCGACCGCAATCAACGTGCCGCGTCTTCGCGACTCCGTGTCGCCGAACGCACGCATGTACCACTGACCGGGACCAACGCCTGATGGCCGTCGCCGTCCCCCGCGTATCGCCGGCCCCGCGCAAGCGCAGCCGACCGCGACCAGTGGTGGTCGAAGACCGCCCGAAGCGACGCGTCACAACGCACCGATCGAATGCTGCGCGCACAGCTGTTAGTGGCCGCCTCGCGCCATTTCATATCGCCAGCATCATTGCCATTGTTGGAGTCGCACTCTCCCTTGTCGTCTACCTACAGGTCTCCTCGCTGCGCGCCACCATGCAAGCGGGCGCGTTGCGCACACAGATCGAAGCAACGCACAACGATGCGGCAAACATCCAAACTGAGACGGATCAGAGACTCGCAGACGGGCGCGTCGAACGTGCCGCAGCTGGCTATGGGATGGTGCTCGTCCCCTCGCAGGCGATGCGGATGCTGCCGATTACTGTACCGAAGGATCGCCAGGCCTCGTAACGTGGCGACACGGACCGCTCCCCCACGTACGCCTCGCCGGCGGAGTCGTCAAGCACCTGTCCCACCACCCGAGCACCGCATTCGTTGGCTGATGGTCATAGCGGGACTCCTGCTCATAGTCTGCGTCGGGCGCGCCGTACAACTCCAGGTCGTCGAAGGCGGCTGGTATGCGCAGCAGGCGAGCGGCCAGCAGCGCGTCGAGGTTGTGACGGCAGCACCCCGTGGTGCGATCCTCGATCGCGCCGGCTATCGGATGGCCCTGACCGAGCAGGCCAGCACAATCGGCGCCGTCCCCGCACTCGTAACAGATCCCGCTCGCGTGGTTGCTGCAGTCGCCGAAGCCAGTGGAGAGTCGCCGGATGTGATCATGGGTCGCCTCGAGGCGCCCGACGCCAATCACGTCGACCTGGCGCGGCAGGTACCTCCAGCAGCAGCAAAGCGTGTGCAGGCGATGGCCCTCGACGGTCTCGATTTTACGCCCGAGCATCGGCGTGTCTACCCGAGCGCAAGTGCGGCTCCAATGATTGGCGCGACAGACCTTGAGGGCACCGGTGTGGCTGGACTCGAATTGCAGTACGACGCGATCCTCCGTGGCACCAATGGGTTGGAAGTACAGACCGAGGATCCTGCTGGCAATGCCATCAATATGATCAGCACACAGCAGATGCAGCGAGGCAAGACGATTAGTACCAGCATCGATCGACAGGTCCAAGTCGAAGCAGAAAAAGTCGTTGCCGAGACGCGCGCACAGTATCGAGCAAAAGCAGTGACAGCGATTGTAATGGTGCCGACAACGGGAGAGATTCTTGCGATGGCATCGTCACCAAGCCCCAGCAACGGCGACTATCGTCAAGGCACGGCCGACGAGCTGCGTCTGCGCGCGCTGACAGATGTATATGAGCCCGCCTCGACCTTCAAAGCCGTCACGATCGGTGCGGGATTGGCAACCGGGCGCATCACGCCGAACACACCCGTCGACGTTGGAAGTGCCTGGAAGTTGTACGACGGGACGCTCCGCGACTCGCATCCGAACCCGGGTGTCAAGACGGCGAGCGAGGCGCTGCGCATTTCATCGAACATTGGTGTGGCAAAACTCGCGTACGAGCACCTCTCGAACCCTGGCGCGCGTGACTTCGTGTTATCGCAATGGATTAATCGCTTTGGCTTCGGCAAGAAAACCGGCATCGACCTGCCCGGTGAGGCCGCGGGCATCGTGCCCGCCTATAAAGACTGGTCGGGTACATCGCCCCTCAACATCCCGATCGGCCATGGCATCGCAGTGACACCGTTACAACTGGCACAGTTCTACGCGACCATCGCCAACGATGGTGTCCAGACGACACCGCACATAGTCACACGCATCGATGGGCAGGACCCTGTCGCGATCAAGCAGCATCGCGTACTGTCGGTTCGAGCCGCACGGACCTTGGCGGTCATGCTGGAAGGCGTCGTATCAGACCAAGGCACAGGCTCTGCTGCAGAGATCCCTGGCTATTCCGTGGCGGGCAAGACGGGCACAACCAAGAAGATCGACAAGGATGGGACATACTCCAAAAGTCGCTACCTCGCCTGGTTTGTCGGCTTCGCACCGGTCAAGAACGCGCGCGTCGTAACGCTGGTCATGGTCGACCAGCCGCGTGGCGGCCAGTACTACGGCGGCGAGGTAGCGGGTCCGGCCTTCGCCACCCTAACCGAGCGTTCGCTGATCGCACTTGGTACGCCACCTGATCGATCAATCACCGCGACCACTGGCTAAGACGAGTGATCCGGATGCGATGTTTGCGCGTCGACAGGCGGCCGATTCTCGCGCTATGTCCCGTCGGGGCACTAGACTTGGTGAAATAGTGCTGCTCACGGACCTCCTCGGTCCCGTTCAAGCGCGGGGTTTGACGCTCCCAATAGTTGGAGTCGACGTTGTCGATCTCGCATACGACTCGAGACGCGTCACGACCGGCACATTGTTCTTCTGCGTCCCCGGTGCGACGACCGATGGTCACGACCATGCGCCGCACGCGATCGCGGCGGGTGCCTGTGGGCTTGTCGTCGAGCGCGAACTCGCTGTGGCGGTCCCGCAAGTCGTTGTCCCATCCGTGCGGGTAGCGATGGGAATGCTGGCTGACACGTTCTTCGACCACCCCTCCAACGCTTTATGCGTCCTCGCCGTCACCGGGACCAATGGCAAGACCACAACGGCCTTCCTACAGCATGCAATGCTCGTGGCTGGTGGGCATAACGCAGGACTGCTTGGAACGATCGAGCGGCGGATTGGTGGAGTCAGCGAGACGGCAGTGCGGACAACGGCTGAGGCAATCGATGTGCATCGTGATCTTGATCAGATGCGGAAAGCCGGCGACACGGCATGCGCGATGGAGGTGTCATCCCACGCCCTCGACCAGCACCGTGAGGGCGGCGTACGGTTTGCTGCTGCCGCATTTACGAACCTCTCCCGCGACCACCTCGACTATCACCCGGATATGGAGTCGTACTTTGCTGCCAAGGCTCGCCTGTTCGATGGGCGCTGTCCGACAGCCACCAACGCCGACGACGCGTATGGCGCGCGTCTCAAAGCAGATCTCCGCTTCGGCATCGCGAGCAGCGACGTCGATGTGCGCGCCGAGCAGATCCTCCTGGCAGCCGATCACACGCGCTTCCGACTGCGTACGCCGTGGGGGGATGCCGACGTACAGACCCACCTCGTGGGGCGTTTCAATGTCGAGAATGCCCTCGCTGCAGCCAGCACGGCAGGCCTTGCCGGATTGCCGATCGAGGCCATCGTCGAGGGTCTTGAGACGCTCCGTGGCGTGCCAGGACGGCTCGAAGTTGTCAGCACCGACGAACCCTTTGCGGTCGTCGTCGACTATGCGCATACGGCGGATGCGCTCGAAAACGTGGCGCGTGCGGTGCGCGAACTCGCGACAGGGCGTGTGACCATCGTGTTCGGGTGTGGCGGTGACCGCGACCGTGGGAAGCGACCAGAGATGGCGCGGGTGGCCTGTACACATGCGGATCGAGTGATCGTCACGTCCGATAATCCGCGCTCCGAAGACCCCGCTGCGATCATCGCTGAGATCCTGGCGGGCGCCACAACCGACGTCGAGATCGAGCCCGACCGGCGCGCCGCGATCATTCAGGCGATCGCCGCGGCGGAGCCTGGTGACGTCATACTGATCGCCGGCAAGGGTCACGAGCAAGGCCAAGATGTGGCGGGGATCGTGACACCATTTGATGATCGCCAAGTCGCTCGAGCGGTGCTCGCATGATCGCCCTGCGCCTCGCTGATGTGCCCGCCTCCGTCGTGATGCGTGGTAGCCCCGAAACGATCTTAACGGGCGTCACAATCGATTCGCGCAGGGTGGAAGCTGGCGATCTGTTTATCGCTATCCGCGGTGGGATCGAGCACATCGAGGAGGCAATCCGGGCGGGCTCAACGGCTGTTGTCGTTGAGGAAGACGTATTCGACCGCGCATTGGCAACGCGCATCCCAAACATCCTGACGACATTCTCGAGCGTGCGCTGCCTGCAGTGCCTTGGTGATGTCAATGCTGCTGCGTCGACGGCGCTGCGGGTTGGCGTCACGGGTAGCACGGGCAAGACCTCGACGAAGGATGCGATCGCTCATCTGCTCGGTGGTCAGCGTCGTATCGTCGCAGCCCATGAAGGACACAACAACGAGATCGGCTATCCACTGACGCTGACCCGCATCGATCAGCAGACAGAAGTCGTGGTGTGCGAGCTCGCAATGCGTGGCAAAGGACAAATCGCCGAACTCTGCGCGATTGCCGCGCTTGATGTTGCTGTCATCACCAACGTCGGTGTCGCCCACTTGGAATTGCTCGGGTCGCTCGCGGCGATTGCCGCCGCCAAAGCCGAGATTGCTCACGGCGTCCGCGAGAACGGACGTATCGTGCTGCCGTTCGCCGAACCACTACTCGATCCGTACCTACCCGACAATGCTCAGATCATCACGTTCGGGGAGGAAGCAGGAGCCGATCTGCAGCTCGTCGATCGGCGGCGACTTGATGACGGACAGGAGTTATCGATCCTGGTCGACGGTGACGTGCTGACCTTTGAGACGAACCTCGTTGGCCGTCACCATGCCCGCAACCTCGCTGCAGCGCTGGCCGTGGTGAGCGCGCTTGGGCTCGATCTGCCCGCTGCCGCGGCGCGTGCGCGCAGTATCCCCCTGCAACGCTGGCGTGGCGAAACGCGCAGCCTCCCAGGTGGGATCGACATCGTCAACGATGCGTACAACGCCAATCCCACATCGATAGAGGCTGCTCTTCGTGTGCTCGCGGAGACGCCCACCGAGGGACGTCGCATTGCCGTACTCGGCCTGATGGCAGAACTTGGCCCCGACAGCGAGCAGTATCATCGTGCCGTCGGTGCGCTGATGGCTCGGATAGGGATCGATATGGTGGTCGCCGTGGGAGATCTCGCGCATACCTATCTCGATCAGGCAGCCGGTCTCGAGGGATTTGCCGTCGCCGATATCACGGCGGCCGTCGATCTGCTCGGTGGCCTTGTCCGGTCGGGCGATCGGATACTCGTTAAGGGTTCGCGGGCAGCGGGCCTCGAGGTGCTTCCCGACTTGCTCGCACAACGACTCGGGGCGCCGCAACCGTGACGAACGTCCTCGCATCCGGTGTACTGGCGATCCTAATTTCTGTCCTTGCCGGGCCGCGCTTTGTCGGACTCCTTCGTCGCTATAAGGTTGGCCAGCGCATTCGCGAGGAGGGTCCGGCTGGGCACAAGACGAAGTCCGGTACACCGACGATGGGTGGTCTGATGATCATCATCGCGACGGTCGTGCCGTACCTGATTTTTTCGTCGTACAGCACACCAAGCCTGGCCGTGCTCGGGGTCATGCTCGGCTGTGGTTTGATCGGTTTTGTCGACGACTATCTGAGTGTCATCCGCAAACGCTCGCTCGGACTCAAGGGTCGTTGGAAACTGCTTGGTCAGCTCGGCATCGCGATTGGCATCGGTCTGGTGGCGGCGTACGAGGACATCTCAACACGCATCTTCGTGCCAATCGTCGATTATCACCTCGAGCTCGGAGCGGCCTGGTACGTGCTCGTTTTCGTGATCATCGTCGGCGCTTCGAATGCGGTCAATTTGACGGATGGCCTCGACGGCTTGGCCGCAGGCATTTCCACGATCTCCATGTTGGCCTTCACATCGATGGCTGTGATCGGTTATCAGGTTGGGCAGCGAGCGCTCTCGATGCCAAGTCTCTCCGATCATATAGATGGCCCCAATTTGTTTGATCTCCAACAGCAGACGTCCGCGACGCTGGACCTCGCAGTGCTGGCTGCGGCACTCCTTGGGGCCTGCGTGGGCTTTCTCTGGTTCAACAGTTATCCCGCCGAAGTGTTTATGGGTGATACCGGCTCGCTGGCGCTTGGCGGCGCGCTCGCAGGGTTCGCGATCTTTACAAAGACCGAGCTCCTGCTACCCCTGATTGGTGGGATTTTCGTTGCGGAGGCAGCCAGCGTGATCATCCAGGTGATTAGTTTTCGATGCTTTGGGCGACGCGTTTTCCTGATGGCTCCGATCCATCATCATTTCGAAATGAAGGCGTGGAGCGAGACCAAGATCATGTTCCGATTCCTGATCGTCGCATCGATCTTTGCGTCGGTCGCATTCGTTCTCTACTACGTGCGCTTTAACCAGTACGCATGAGTGCAGATCTCGCCCTGCCACGGCATCCGCTGGTACTGGGTGCTGCTCGTTCTGGCCGGGCTGCCGCGCAAGCGTTGCTTGATGTCGGTGTGGAGGTCGTGCTGATTGATGACGATCCGGACGGGGTCTGTGACGCACCCTGTCCGATCGTCTCTGCACAGGCGGTGGACTATACGGGTTGCGATGTCTTGATCAAGAGTCCCGGCGTACCGAGCGAGCACCAGGTCGTGACGATGGCGCGCCGGCAGGGGCTAGCAATCTGGTCCGAAGTCGAACTCGGCTATCGCCTCTTGCCACCCGGTGCGCGGGTGATTGGCGTGACGGGTACGAATGGCAAAACGACGACGACGGAACTGGTTGGGGCGATGCTGTTCGCGGCTGCTTTACCGCATGTGATCTGCGGCAATGTGGGGATTGCGTTGAGTGAGATCGCTGCCGATTTACCGCAAGGAACAATCGTGGTCTGCGAATTGTCGAGTTTCCAGTTGGAGAACGTGATCAGTTTTCATTGTGACGCTGCGGCGATCACGAATATCACGCCGGATCATCTGGATCGTCACGGCACGCTCGAGGCGTATACCTCCGCCAAACTGCGGATCTTCGAGCGTCAGGACGCGCAGGATCTGGCCGTCCTAAATGACGATGATCCGCGCTGTGCAGAACTGTCGCGTGTGCCGGGCAGTGCGCGCATACGACGTGTGCATGGGGTGGATGCCGAAGCGTTTGGCTTTGCTGCGGGACAGTTGCGCGGCGACCATAATCGCGAGAATGTGGCGGTCGCTGCGGCGTTGGCGGGAGCGTTGGGTGCTCCGGACGATTGCATTCGCGCGGCTGTTGCGGCGTTTGCGGCCAGTCCGCACCGACTCGAGGATTGTGGTGTGCTGGGCGGGGTGCGTTTCTGGAACGATTCGAAGGCGACGAACGTAGACGCGACGATCAAGGCATTGACCGCGTTTCCGGATGGGCAGGTACGGATTATTCTCGGTGGCAGTGATAAGGGTGGCGCTTTCGAGCCACTCGCTGCGGCGCTCTCTGGGAGCGTCCTGCGGGCCTATCTGACGGGCCCGGCGGGCGTGCGGATGCTGCCGGTCCTGACCACTGCCGGAGTGGACGCCGTGCTGTGTGACAGTTTTAACGAAGCCTTTGAGTCGGCGGCAGGCGAGGCCTGTGCGGGCCAGCACGTGCTGCTCGCTCCGGCCTCTGCGAGTTTCGACGAGTTCGCCGACTACAGCGAGCGCGGCGCGCATTTTCGTGCCCTCGCGATGCAGCGTGGCGCCAGATAGCGGCTCGTGACCGGCGCGTCGAGATCGAGCAAAACTGCACAAAAGGACCCGGGTCCTTTTGTGCACCGACAGCCGGAGGGGATGCCACGCCGATGGCGAACGATCCGCTATGCGACGTGGCAATCCTCTGCGGCTGATTCGGCCAGGCGACACCGCGCCGGGGCTGTCCCGCCGAGAAATGACGATTGAAGCGCAAGTGCTCCTGATCGTCACGATCTGCCTGACCGTGTTCGGCCAGTTGATGGTGTACTCGGCATCAAGCGCCTATGCCATGACGCGCGCGGAATTCAACTTCGACTCGCTCTACTTCATCAAGAACGGCATCCTCTACACACTCGCGGGTCTTGCCCTGATGATCGGCCTGATCTTCGTACCCGCCGGCTGGCTCCGTCGCTTCGCACCGATCGTCTTGATCGCGTCGATAGTCGGCCTGATCGCCGTCAAAGTCCCCGGCTTCGGCGTGACCATCAACGGCGCTGCTCGCTGGCTCGCAATTGGCCCCCTGACCGTCCAACCCTCCGAGTTCGCCAAGATCGGCACGCTCCTCGTCGTCGCGGCCATCCTAGCGACACGCAAGCGCCCACCCACAAGCCTGCGCGAGTTCGTCTGGCCGATCGGGGTGATTGTCGGACTGATCTGCATGCTGATCATGTGGCAGCCCGATCTTGGTACCACCCTAGCCGTGACAATCATGGTCTTTGCACTCCTGATCGTCGCGGGTACGCCACTGTCACTGCTCGCAAAGCTGCTCGGAATCGGCCTCGCCCTCGGCGCAATCATGATCTGGGCAGCGCCCTATCGACGCGACCGCATCTTTGCATTCCTCGACCCATGGGGGCAGAGTGCTGATGGTTCCTACCAAGTTGTTCAGTCGATGATTGGGATTGGCTCCGGCGGCATCTTTGGTGTGGGCCTTGGTGGCAGTGTGCAGAAGGTCAACTTCCTGCCAGAAGCGCACACGGACATGATCTTCGCGGTGATCGGTGAGGAGATCGGGCTGATCGGCGCGCTGCTCGTGATCGGACTGTTCGCGACTTTTGCCTGGGCCGGCTACACGATCGCGATGCGCACTGTCGATCCCTTCCAACGGCTCCTCGCAGCCGGCGCCACGGCATTGATCACCGGCCAGGCGATTGTCAATCTTGGCGCCGTCATGGGCATCCTGCCATTGACCGGAATTCCTCTCCCGCTGATCTCCTACGGATCGTCATCTCGCCTAGTGATTCTCGCCCTCGTGGGCGTCCTGATCGCGATCAGTCGCGAGCCACAGCGACGCTCAGTTGCGCGCCACGCACCACCACCGAACGATCCTACGCCACGCCCGTCGCGTCGCCGTGCCGCCACGAGCGTGTAACGCGCCGTCGGGTGCTTTAGCCTTGGAGGCATGCCGGTGCGGATCCTGATTGCCGCTGGCGGGACTGTCGGACACGTCGCGCCCGCTCTCGCCGTCGCGGACGCGCTGCGTGAACGTGGCGCAGACGTGATGTTCGCGGGTACACCGACGCGGATCGAAGCCGAACTGGTACCCGCGCGTGGTTACCCCTTCTTCCCGTTCGTGGTTGAAGGGTTTCCACGGCGACCAAGTCTTCGGCTCGCGAGGGCGCTCGGGCGCGCGGTCGTGGCCCCCGTGTCCTGCTCGCGCATCATCAAACAGGTGCGACCCGACGCGGTCTTTGGAGCAGGGGGTTACGTCGCCGGGCCGATGCTCGTCGCTGCGCGTTGGCACAAGATTCCGTCCGCGCTCAGTGAGGCAGACGCGCGGCTTGGGCTCGCTAATCGCCTCGCCGCCCCGTTCGCCGATCGTGTGTTTCTGGCGTTTCCCGTTGTTGGACGGACGACCGCGAAGTACCTCGTGACCGGCCGGCCCGTCGATCGTGCCTTTCGCGAGACCACACGCGCACAAGCTCGAACAGCGCTCCGGCTCGACCGTGACGAACGCGTCATTGTTGCCTTCGGCGGCTCGCTTGGTGCAGGACCCATCAACGCCGCACTGCGGACAGCCTATGACGATGGTCTTCCAGCCGGTCAGCGTCTGATCCTGATCACCGGGCGTGGCAAGCAACGCAACGCAACCAGCCCCGAGCGTTTCGATGAGTACGAGTTCAGCAACGCCATGCCCGACCTATTGGCCGCCGCCGACGTCGTTGTGGCGCGGGCCGGCGGGTCGATTGCAGAGATTGCTGTGGCGCGACGTGCTGCCGTGCTGATCCCGTGGGCGGGAGCGGCCGACGATCATCAGACACTGAACGCTGCCTGCTTTGCCAGCGCAGGAGCGGCGACGGTGCTGGCCGATGTAGGACTGACACCAATCGGATTGCGCCGCGCCATCGATGCCATCGTTAGTGATGACGCACGGCGTGCCGCGATGGAGGCGGCCATGGCTAGTCTGGCCCGGCCTTACGCGGCCGATGAGCTGGCTGAGCAGTTGCTGCAGCTGGCGGCAGGAGCACCGCGATGACAGTGCACTTTGTCGGTATTGGTGGGGCCGGTATGAGTGGTATCGCGCGGGTGCTTGCGCAACGCGGCGTCGCCGTATCGGGGTGTGACCGCATGGAAAGCGCATTGCTTGTGCAGCTCCGTAGCGAGGGCATCAGATGCAGCGTTGGTCATGCGGTGGAGCACGCCGACGCGGCGGAGAGACTCGTCGTCTCCGGCGCCATTCCCACGGAAATCCCAGAGCTCGAACGGGCTCGTGCCTTGAGTCTACCGATCCAGCACCGAGCCGAGGCACTGGCCGAGGTCCTGCGTGAGCACCACCAGCAGGTCGTGGTCACGGGTGCGCATGGAAAAACCACGACGACGTCGATGCTGGCAGCGGCAGCAATGGAGCTCGGTCTCGACCCGACGTTTGTGGTCGGTGGCGAAGTGCGCCAACTTGGAACAAATGCGCGCGGGGGAGGGAGTGGTCTTGCGCTCGTCGAGGGCGACGAGTCGGACCGTTCTGTGCTCCAGCTGCCGGCCACAGTCGGTGTCGTTCTAAATGTCGATTTCGACCACCTTGACTACTATGCCTCGCTCGAAGACGTGGTGGCGCTGCTCGACGAGTGGGCGGCAACGATCCCGGCCGACGGGCTGCTTGTGGTGGGCGATGGTGTGGAGCTTGCCTCTGCGTTGGCACCGGTTGTACGCTTTGGTGTGGGTCCAGGCGATGGCTTGCGCGCGCTCGACGCGCTGGCAATCGAGGGTGGCGTGACCTTTCGCCCGTCCCGCGGACCCGCACGGGTGCGACTGCGCGTTGCGGGCGTGCACAACGCGGGCAATGCCTGTGCTGCAGCCTTGGTATTGGAGTCGCTTGGTGTCGAGCTGGGCACGGCTTTTGCAGCACTCGAACAGTTTGTGGGCGCAGGGCGACGCTTCGAGGTGTTGGGCACGCGCGCAGGCATCACCGTGGTCGATGATTACGCGCACCACCCGACCGAGTTGGTGGCTGCCATTGCCGCTGCTCGCAGTCAGGCTCCTGCGCGACTGGTCGTGCTCTTCCAGCCGCACATGCCCTGGCGCGCGATCCAATTTGCCGACGCTTTTGCAGAGGCGCTTGGTGCAGCCGACACGGTCGTCGTACTCGAGACGTACGTGGCGCGTGGTACACCCGTCGGGGTACCCAGTGCGCAGCGTATTGCCGAGGCGATCGTTGGGCCGACAGCGGCCTACGCGGCAGACGGAGAGGAGGCCGCGACGATGCTCCGCGGACTCGCGCGAGCTGGGGACTTGATTCTCTGTTGTGGTGCGGGCCCTGTTGACGATGTGGCGCGGGCGGTACTGGCATGAGCGCAGCGCCTCCCGGGATCGCGGCAGATGTACCACTCAGTCGCTTTACGACGATCGGCACGGGTGGGCCGGCACGCTTCCTCGGCCAGCCGCACGACGAGCCAACGCTGGTGACAATGTTGCAGTGGGCGGCCGACCATCAGCATGCGATCGCCGTGATTGGGCTGGGATCGAACCTGTTGCCTGCCGATACCGGTTTTGACGGCTTAGTGCTTCGACTTGTTCGCGACCTGACGCGGATCGATCTCCACGACACTGGTGCACTGTTGGGTGGTGGTGCGACACTCGCAGCTGTTGTCCGCAAGGTGGGTGAGGCGGGGCTGAGCGGGTTCGAATTCGCTTGCGCGATACCCGGCACGATCGGTGGTGCAGTGCGGATGAACGCGGGTGCCTACGGCAGCGAACTATCGGATGTTCTTGTTCGTGCCACGGTCTGTAGTGCTGCGGGTATCCGCACGGTCACGGCTGACGCGCTCGAGCTGCGCTACCGCTATTCCAATCTGGTGCCTGGCGATGTGGTGACTGCCGCGGAGATCGCACTGGTGCCCGGTGACCCCGTCGAGATCAAGGCGCGCAGGCGCGGATTTCAAGATCGCCGCTCGGCCGCTCAACCGCGCAAGGCGCGTACCTTTGGCAGTGTCTTTAAGAATCCCGCGGGCGAGCAGAGCAGTGGCCAGTTGCTCGAGGCTTGCGGGCTCAAGGGGTATAGCGTGGGTGGTGCTCGGATTTCTCCGAAGCATGCGAATTTTATTGAGAATTTTGCCGATGCGACATCGGCGGATGTGGTGGCGGTGATGGTTGAGGCGCGGCGACGCGTCAAGGCAGAATTCGGCATCGTGCTCGAGCACGAAGTGCAGCTGCTCGGCGCGATCGAGATCCCCCCGGCGTAAGCCAGCCCACGTTCGTACCTGTCACAGGGCGAATCGCGATTAGGTTCTGTGGTTGTCACCACGATGGCTGCGATCTCCCCACCGACAAACGCGTTTCGGCTCTGCGCCGATGCTATTCGTGACGTCTGCGCGCGACCAGCAGTGCTGCTCGCACTGGGCGCGTCGGTGCCCAGTAGTGCAGTCTCGTGTGCGGAGCAGCGGCGGCAGGCCGTCACGGATGGGGTCGCGCGCGCACTGACACTCGCAGTGGATGTCGCTGAGGGGCGCGGAGTGCGTCAGGAGGAACAGGTGCTGTTAGAAGAGGCCGAGCGTCGCATGTGGGAACCGATCGATGCGCGTCTCAGTCGTCTTCTACAGCAGACGGGTCGCGATGGCTTGTTCGCGTATCTGACGATTGAGGGAGCCGCTCGCCGCGAGGCTTGGCGTGCGGATACGCAGCGTCGCCGCCGGCAACAGACGGTCGCGCTTTTGCCAGATCATGGCGACGAGCCGAGCCGCGAATCCCTCGATCTCATCGAATTTCGACGCGAACTGGAACAGATCGCAACGTTGACTGCCGAACGTACGCGCCTCCCACAGGACATCGCTGTGGCGCTCGTCGCCGAGGAGATGTCATACGTCGAGGCGGGGCGTCGAACAGGACGCAGCTCGAACAGTCTCTGGATGGCAATTGCGCGGATGCGCCCAGAATGGCGTGGGCTCGCAGAGCGCGGGCGGGATGCCGGCCTCGGCGGCGGTATCCTAGTCCGACTGAGCGACCAGACAGATCGCGCAGTACGTCGCGCCGTGCGCTGGCGACTGATCGGCGGGGTGACGGCCGCGCTCCTGCTGGCAGGCGCCTTTGGAGCGATCACCGCAGCGAGCTTGTTGAGTGGTCAGGCACCGCCGCCACGCGTCGTTGCCGAGCCCGTGATCGAGGCAGCGACACCGACGGGGGAGGGGGCGTTTGGTCCAACGGGTCGCCTGCTGGCACTCGAGGCGGTGCGGCAGTTATGGCCTCGTCCCACCCAGAGCACTGAGCCAACCAGTGCAAGGGTTACAGCGCGGGCCGGTGCGGATTCGGAGCAGCCTGCCACGACACCACCGCCCACCCGAACCATCACGGCAACACCCGTGGTGACGAGTGCCACGACGATTTCGTCCTGCGGACTCGGATCCGCCGCCCTCACCTGCCGATGAGATACCTCCTATTCAGCCTGAGCGTTCTGCTCCTGATGGCCGGGTCGGCGCTGGCCGCACCGACGATTGTGGCACCACCCAGCATCGTTGGCGAAGCGATTGTTGGTCGCGAACTGAGCGCGCTCGACACACTCGTGGACGATGCCAGCACCGCCGATCTGACACTCTCGTGGGAGCGTTCGACCGCAACGGGTACATATCTTGCGATTGAGGATGCGCACGACGTCACCTATACCCCGACAATTGCCGATGCGGGACATCGCCTCCGCGTCCATGTCACTGTCGAAACGGCCGAGGGTAGTGACGCCGCCTGGTCCGAGCCGACGGTGCCGATTATGCGCGCAGCGAATGATGCGCTCGGACCACTCCGAATTGGGCCCGAGCGCGGAGCACCGCTACGGCTGCGTCAGTGGATCGTGACGGCAGGCGGTAGCGTCGAAATTATGGGCAGTCCCGACCTAACGCTTCGCGACGCCCAACTGACACTCGTGTTAGAGCCAACCGTCAGCTCCTACGACACGGTTGAGGCGACGCTGACGATGGCCGACGATGGACGCGTGCATGGCACAATCGTGCCTCTCGTCAACGCTGTGGTCTGGCTCGAACTGCGCATTGGTGAGGAGGCGGCGCAACGTCTCCGGATCGGCGTCGTCGGTGTGCGGCCCCGCATCGATTTGCGCCTCGCCGCGCGGCCCGATGGTCGGGACCCGCGTGGACGATTGCTCGTCCGCGATCTAACGCTCCTGCGTGGCAGCCAGATCGCGCCGGGACTGCCGGGCCTGCGACTGACCTGGCAGGGGATCCTGCCGGGCGAACGCACCGGCACTGCGGTCTGTCGGACAGGCGAGAGCATTGTCTCGACAGCCCACGGCGCGATCGCCGGCTCCTGCTCGACGCGTGGTGCTTGGAGTCGTGCGCGTTGGCGGCTCGTACACGACCCCGGGACGTCCGATCCGGGAGCCGCACCCTTCGTTGCTGCAGCGAGCGCATGGGTTCGTCCGCGCCTCGCAGGTACAGCCGCAGCAAGCATCCCGGTGCTCCCCCGAGCCTACGCTACGCTGCCTGCGTGGATCTCAGCATCGTCCAAGACCTAATCGAGGCGTACCTGCCGGGAAGCCGTGCCAGCGTCGACGATTTTATGGGCGCCGGTGGCGACCACTTGGCCGTGCGTGTCGAAGCAGAACAGTTCGTCGGCAAGAGCCTGATTGAGCAACACAAACTGGTCTACGCCGCCGTCCAGGCACACCTTGACTCTGGCGAAATCCACGCCCTCTCCATCACTACAATCCCTCTTACATCGGGAGCATCAACATGAGCGTCATGAGCGACGAGGACATCCTCAACGAGATCACCGCAACTATCACGGGCAATCGCGTCGCCCTGTTCATGAAAGGCACACCTGAGGAGCCGCGTTGTGGATTCTCTGCGCGTGTCGCCGAACGTGTACTCGAGAGTGGCGCCGAGTTTGTCGCGATCGATATCCTGCCAGACCCGCGCATTCGTCAACAACTCTCTGCCTACTCGGGTTGGCCGACGACCCCTCAATTGTTTGTCGACGGCACGCTGATCGGCGGCTGTGACATCGTCGAGGAGCTGCACGCACAGGGTGAGCTCGAGACGATTCTCTCGCCCGACGCATAACACCCGGCGAGGGCTTCACACGATCTCAACACGGGACTCTGTAGGCGCTACACGCGCTCAACAGAAACGCAACATCGCCCGCGCATGATGAATCTGGGTTCCGGCTTACCGTCGGAATCCCGATCACCTTGGAGGTCGATTGTGAATCCGCATCTACTCACCACCGTCACTGAGACACCACTCTTCGAAGGTCTCTCGAGTGAACGCGCCCACCGCGCAGCAGGCGCATTTTGTGTTCGCACGTACGAGCGTGGGGAAACGATTTCGGGCGCAGCGGACGCTGATGCTCGCACCTACGTGATGGCTGACGGTGTCGGCCGTTCCGTGCATGTCAATCAAGACGGGCGTTGCCTGACCAACGGTCTGATCGAGGTGGGGTCAGTCTTTGGACGCCTGCCCTACCTTGACGACGAGCACACCGAACAGGTCGAGGCACTCGTGGATTGTCAAGTCTTGCGCGCGTCGACTGCAGATATAGAGGCGCTCGCAAGTGTCGATCCGATCATCGCACGCAACCTCGCCCGCTCCAATGCTCAACGGCTACGTGGAGTTGAGGCGCGTCTCGCAAGCCTCACCTTTCAGCCCGTGCCGGGGCGACTCGCGCACGTCATCATCGAGCTCGCCGACCATTTCGGCAAGGTCACGCCCGGCGGCGTGCGCATTGACGTGCGCCTGACACATGGGGCGCTGGCCGAGATGACGAGCACGACCCGCGAGACACTGACCAAGGTTTCTGGGTGGTTGCGCGCCGAAGGCATCGCCTCGATTGAGCGTCGCCTGATCTGGGTTGCCGACTGGGACGCACTGGTCGCAGTCGAGGAAGGCAAGCGCTGCATGCCGGGGCGGACCAGCAAAGCCGAAGTGGCGGCGTAACCTGCGCTGCTACCGTCTCGCCACGTGAATAGTCTCATCGCCGTCGGATCGATCGCGTATGACAGCCTTGAAACACCATTTGGTCGCCGCGACCGGGCACTTGGTGGCTCCGCCGTCCACTTCGCGCTCGCTGCGAGCCTCTTCACGGACGTTGCTGTCGTAGGTGTCGTTGGGGATGACTTTGATGGCGAGGCGGTGCTGACCGAGCGGGGTATTGACACCAGTGGTATCGAGACGATCGCGGGCGGCAAGACCTTTGCGTGGGATGGGCGCTACGGTTTCGATCTCAATGTCGCCGAAACGCTCGATACGCGGCTCGGCGTATTCGCCGACTTTGATCCCCAATTGTCTGATGACCAGGCGCAATCGCCTGTGCTTTTTCTCGGCAACATCCAGCCCGACCTTCAGCGCGCAGTACGACAGCAGTCACAGGCCGGCTTCGTCGCGCTCGATTCGATGAACCTCTGGATCGAAATTGCCAAGGACGCCTTACTTGCTGCGATCAGCGAGGTGGACTGTGTGATTCTCAATGACGGCGAGGCCCGTCAGCTGACGGGCGAAGCCACCCTCGTCAAGGCTGCGCGAGCCATCTCTGCACGGGGTCCGCGGATTGTCGTCATCAAACGCGGTGAGTATGGTGCCGCCCTGTTTACCGAGCAGGGCTTCTTCGGTGTTCCAGGCTATCCACTCGAAGAGGTATTCGACCCAACGGGAGCAGGCGACTCGTTCGCAGGTGGGTTCGTTGGCTACCTCTCGGCAACAGGACAGACCGAACCCGACCTTGAACACTTGCGACGCGCGATCGCTTACGGCTCCATCGTTGCCTCGTTTAACGTCGAAGAGTTCGGCACCGAGCGAGTACAGCGATTGACGCGCGACGAGGTCGAGTCCCGCGTAGCGGCGTTTCATGCGATGACGTCCTTCTCGCTGATCTGACCAGTCGCCTACGACCTGATTGGTAGCCTGCAACTGTGAAGGTTCATCTTCCAGACGGCACAGCGCTCGAGCTCTCGGACGGTGCGACGGGGCTCGACTGTGCGCGCGCGATCGGCGATCGTCTCGCCAAGGTCACCGCAGCCGTCGAAGTCAACGGCGAAGTCTGGGATCTGCGCCTGCCCCTGCCCGACGGAGCCACCATCAAGATTCTGCGCGTTGGTGATGAAGAGGCTCTACCGATCCTGCGCCATTCGACCGCGCACGTACTCGCTGAGGCCGCCCAGAACGTCTTTCCAGGCGTCAAGATTTCGATCGGACCGCCAATTGATAACGGCTTCTACTACGACTTCGACTTTCCTGAGACCGTCGGCGAGGCCGATCTGTTGCGCATCGAAAATGAGATGCGCAAGATCCTCAAGCAGAAGCACGCCTTTACACGAACGACAACAGACCGCGACACGATCCGCCAACGTTTCGTCGACGAGGGGGAGACCTACAAGGTCGAACTGATCGACGACTTGCCGACCGACGAGCCCTTGACGGTCTATACGCAGGACGACTTCGCCGACCTCTGCCGTGGTCCGCACCTGCAAGACACCGCGCCAATCAAAGCCTTCAAGCTGACGCACCTCGCGGGCGCCTACTGGCGTGGCGATTCGACGCGGCCGATGCTGACACGCGTCTATGGCACCGCCTTCTTCTCGCAGGAAGATCTCGATCTGCACCTGCACAACATCGAGGAGGCGCAGAAGCGGGATCACCGTCGTCTCGGCCGCGAGCTCGACCTCTTCTCGTTCAATGAAGCATCACCCGGCGGCCCATTCTGGCACCCGAAGGGCATGATCGTCTGGAACACGCTGGTTGACATGTGGCGGACCGAGAATACGGCGCGTGGTTATCAAGAAGTCAAGACACCGACCCTCTACGCCTCGGACCTCTGGAAGACCTCGGGTCATTGGGACAAGTTTCGCGAACACATGTACCTGCTTGAGATCGAGGAGCGCGAGTTCGGCATGAAGCCGATGAACTGCCCCGCGCACTGCCTGATTTTTAAGAGTCACCGACGCTCGTATCGCGAGTTGCCACTGCGGATGAATGAGGTCGGACTCGTGCATCGTCACGAACCATCCGGCTCGCTGCACGGCCTGATGCGCGTGCGACACATCACGCAAGACGACGCCCACCTGTTTGTCACCGTCGACCAGATCGAGGAAGAGGTACAGGGCGTGCTTGGCTTCGCGCTCGACCTCTACGAGCTGTTTGCAATGCATTTCAAGATCGAGCTCTCGACGCGGCCCGAGGTGCGCGTGGGAGATGATGCGATTTGGGACAAAGCCGAAGAGGCGCTCCATAACGTGCTGCAGGCGCGAGGCATCGACTATCGCGTCAACGAGGGGGACGGCGCGTTCTACGGGCCAAAGATCGATATTCACCTGACCGACTCGCTCAGTCGTTCGTGGCAGTGCGGCACCGTGCAGCTCGACTTCAACATGCCCGAGCGCTTCGAGTTGAGTTACACGGGAGCCGACGATCGTGATCATCGGCCCGTGATGATCCATCGTGCATTGCTCGGGAGTTTCGAGCGCTTTATCGGCATTCTGATCGAACACTACGGTGGTGCCTTCCCGCTCTGGCTCGCGCCCGTCCAAGTGGTCGTGTTGCCGATCTCCGATCGTCATGTCCTCGCGGCAGAGCTCGCGCGCGATGCGCTGGCCGCTGCCGGACTGCGCGTCCAGGTGGATACGCGCAGCGAGTCGATTGGCAAGCGTATTGCCGAGGCAGAGACGCAGAAGGTACCGGCGATGCTCGTGATTGGTGATCGCGAGGCCGATACCGGTATGGTCGCCGTTCGACGCCACGGCCGCATTGACCTTGGCGCGCTCCCGCTCGATGGCGTGATTGATGCGCTGGTGACGGAGCGCGATAGTCGCGCTGTCTATAGCGGGTAAGGATTTCGTGATGGCGGATCCCACAACCGCGGGATGGGCGGACATCACAACCGCGGGGCTGTGGGGTCCGCCCAACCCCGCGGTTGTGATGTCCGCCCATCCCGCGGTTGTGGGATCCCCCATCACGAAATCCTGAGACGATTGGGGTAGCGCGTCCAAGAAACAGCGCGCGCGTGCTACCATCGCCCGCGACGGGTAATCACTCTCGATTACTCGGATCAAAGCAACAGACGGAGAACACCACCCTTGCGCACGGACCAACAGTCTTGAGACCACGCCGCGGCCTTGATCGGCCCCCCGAAGAACCACGGGCCCGTATCAACGAGGCGATTCGTGTCCCGCAGGTGCGTCTGATCGGCGCAGATGGTGAACAGATCGGACTCAAGGATCGGGATGAGGCGCTGGAGTATGCCTGGAACTTGAACCTCGATCTCGTGGAAGTTGCTGCGGACGCTCGCCCGCCGGTCTGTCGCGTGATGGACTACTCCAAGTACAAGTACGAACAGGAGCAGAAAGCGAAGCTGGCGCGCAAGCATCAGAGCGTGATCGTGATCAAGGAGATCAAGCTGCGTCCGAAGGTCGGCGCGCACGATTACGAGACCAAGAAAGGCCACGTCGTACGGTTTCTGAAGAACCACGACAAGGTCAAAGTGACGATTATGTTCCGTGGACGCGAGATGACGCATCCCGAGCGGGGACGCGATTTGCTGATCCGTTTAGCCACAGATTTAAAGGAAATAGCGGTTGTCGAGTCGGAACCGCTACAAGATGGACGAAATATGGTCATGATGTTGGGACCGTCGAAGCAACTCCTCAAGGAGGACGCTGCCGAGACAGCCGCAATCGAAGCCGTCAAGGCTGAGGTCGTGGAGGCCGAAGAACCCGCGACGACGTCGTAGGGAGCAAGGAAGCACCATGCCGAAGATGAAAACAAACTCGAGCGCGAAGAAGCGTATGAAGGTGTCCAGCAAGGGCAAAATCATGCGCCGCCAAGCGATGGAGGCTCACTTGCGCGGCAAGATGACCGCCAAGCGCCGTCGCAAGCTCAGCCAGGACCAGCCGATGGCGAAGTCCGATTACAAAGAGGCGCTGCGGCTCCTCGGGAAGCGTTAGGGTTCAGGCATGACGCGCGTCAAACGATCCGTAAGCGCCAATAAGAAGCGCCGTAAGGTACTCGAGCAGGCATCCGGCTATTGGGGTCTCAAGTCCAAGCTGTATCGCCGAGCCAAGGAACAGGTCCAGCGATCCGGCAACTATGCCTATCGTGACCGTCGCGTGCGTAAGCGCGACTTTCGCTCGCTCTGGATTGTGCGCATCAACGCAGGCGCGCGCCAGCACGAACTCTCGTACTCGCAGTTTATGCATGGCCTCAAGTTGGCTGGCGTCACCGCGGATCGTAAGATTCTCGCCGACCTCGCAATGAACGAGCCCGAGACCTTTGGCGCCCTCGCGGCGACCGCTAAGTCCGCACTCGCCGCGTAGGCGATACGATCGTGGAACCGATCCGCAGCACGCGGAACCCCCGGTTGCAGCGCGTGCGCGCGCTTGGGCGAGCGTCCGGACGACGCGATCAGGGTGTCTTCGTCGTTGATGGCGAAGATCTCGTCGATGCTGCTATTCGTGCGGGAGCCGAGATCGAAGAACTCCTGGTCTGCGAAGGCGAGCCGGTGCCGCACGTCAATGGCATTACGCCACTGATCGTTGGTGTCGAGACGATGGCGGCGGTGTCGTCCGTACGGTCGGGATCACGCATTATCGCGGTCGTTCGCCGCGACTCGCTGCCGCCCGCGCCCAGCACGCTGTCGGGTGTTGCACTCGCGCTCTGTGGCGTCGGGGATCCGGGCAATGTTGGCACTCTTTTACGATCGGCAGCCGCCTTTGCGGTGGAGGTCGTCGTGCTCGGGTCGCCCTCGGCCGATCCAACCAGTCCGAAGGCTGTGCGTGCTGCAATGGGCGCGACCTTCTTCGTGCCAACGTTGGATGTGGACCCCGCTGTCGCCTATCCCGAGGCGCGCCTAGTTGCGCTCGATGCGGCGGGCGATGTCGATCTCGCTGATGCCGATCTCTCGGGACCGGTGGTAATCGCAGTTGGTGCCGAGCGGGAGGGACTGCCGCACGCTGTGCTCAAGCGCGCCCAGGTGGTCTGTCGAATACCGCAGTCAGCTGATGCTGAGTCGCTGAACGTTGCTGCTGCCGGAGCGATCGCGTTGGCGCAGGCGTATCGGAGCCAGCGATGAGCAGCGCGATGACATTCGGTAGCGACAATCAGGCCGGCGCGCTACCCGAGGTGCTGGAGGCAATGGGCGCTGCCAATGAGGGGCACGCATTGGGGTATGGTGCGGACCGCTGGACGCTGGCTGCTGAGGCACGTCTGTCCGAGGCTTTTGGCGATGCCTCATTCGCTCTTTGTCTGACAGGCACGGGCGCAAATGTGGTGGCGCTCTCGCTCGCGCTGCGTCCGTGGGAGAGCGTATTGGCTGCGGAGGGTGCACATATTGACGCTGACGAAGCGGGCGCGCCAGAGCGTATTACTGGCTCGAAGATCGAGACGATCGCAACGCCTGATGGGCGTCTGACGCCCGCACTGCTCGAGGCCGCGTTGCATTCGGGGGAGCAGCATCATGTTGTGCAGCGGGTTGTCAGCATTACGCAGTCGAGTGAGTGTGGAACGACCTATACGCCTGCGGCGGTGCAGGAGATCGCTGATTGGGCGCACGCCCGCGGCCTCCTGCTGCACGTTGATGGCGCCCGTCTCTGCAATGCGGCCGCTACGGCAGGGTGCGGCTTGGGGGAGGTCGTGCCGGGTGCGGACATTATTTCGTTTGGGCTAACGAAGGCCGGTGCGGTTGGTGCGGAGGTTGTTGTTGCGCTCAACCCGGCGTTGCGGACACCGATTCAGCACGCACGCAAACAGGCAACGCAACTGGCGTCGAAGATGCGGTTTGTCGCTGTTCAGGTCGATGCATTGCTGGTGGATCAGCGCTGGCGTGCCCATGCAACGCACGCCAATGCGATGGCGACGCGCCTCGCCGAAGGTATTCGCTCTGCTCCGGGCGTCTCGATTGTGTATCCGGTGGAGGCCAATGCGGTCTTCGCGATCTTGCCAGCAGCGCGCTTGCAGGTCCTCGCGGAGCAGCACCATTTCTACATCTGGGATGCGCAGCGCAGTCTTGCGCGGCTGATGACGGCGTGGGACACGACACCCACGGATGTGGATCGGCTGATCGCCGACATTGTCGCTGCCTGACGGGTCGTTGGGGTCGGGGTTTCGCGATGGGGTCATGACTCGCAGACGGTCCCGGATTTCGCGGTGGGGGGCGGATGCCACAACCCCGCGGATGGGCGGACCCCACAACCGCGGGGTTGTGGCATCCGCCCCCCATCACGAAAGCGTCGCGACCACCACGAGATCGCCGGTGCCATCACTCCGCGGCGGGGCACCATCGAAATCGCCCCACGCAGTGATCACCTCGAAGCCGGCCTGCTCCACGAGGTCGAGCCAGCGTTGGGCTGGCAACGGGTGCAAGTGCAGCGTCGTCGTCCGACCTCGCATCGCAACCTCGATCCGCGTAGAGCCATCGCTGCGGTGCCAGTCGGCACGCTCCTTGGCGCCGGAGTCGCGGTAAAACCAGACGCCCTGTGTTGTACGTACGTCGGCGGGCGTTGGCGAGAAGACATCGAAGGCGAGGTACCCCTGCGGCGTCAATAACGCTCGGGCGGCGCGTAACGCCAGTAGTCGCTCTTCATTGTTGCGTAAATGCAACAGGCTGCGAAACGGAATCAGCACTCGGTCGAACGTGTCTGTCAGGCCGGGTGCGAGCAGGTCGCCCAACTGCACCGTGACACGCCCCCCACAATCAGCAGATACGAGCTTCGCGCGCAGTCGCTCGAGCATTGCCTCCGATCGATCAATCGCCACAACATCGAATCCGGCCTCTGCGATCGGAATTGCAACGCGACCGGACCCGGCAGCAAGTTCGACTACAGGCGTCGTACTACCAACGGCCATCCCGACGTAGAAGCCGATGTCCTCCTGGACCTCAAAACACCACGCGTCGTAGACCTCTGCGATACCGGCATACTCGTCGGGTCGCTTGCTCACTCAGGGTTTCGGAGCCAGCGGGGGGCCAGACCCTCGCGCTTGGCGAGCACGTCGAGCACACGAATCGGATCGGCGCCATCGCGCGCGAGCAGCGCAAAAAGATGAAACAGCACATCGGCGGCCTCTTCCAGTTGGTGCTCCGTGCCGGGCTCAGCAGTGAGCACCTCGGCGGCCTCTTCGGCGACCTTACCCGCAGCAACCGACCGTTCTGCGTTGAGCAGGCGAGCGACGTAGGATGCATCGGGGTCGGCGCCACGTCGTGCCTCGATCGTCTTAGCGAGGCGCGTCAGTAATGGTCCAGTGTCTTCGCCCCAGCACGACCGTGTACCTGTATGACAGGCAGGACCTGATGGAGTGACAAGCACCAGCAGGGTATCGCGATCACAGTCGAGCCGTACTTCCTGCACGGCTAATCCGTTGCCGCTGGTTGCACCCTTCTGCCACAACTGCTTGCGCGAGCGCGACCAAAACCAGGCCTGACCCGACCGTAATGTGTGTGCCAGTGCCTCGGGTGTCATCCACGCCATCATCAGCACCGTGCCGTCGACGGTGTCTTGGCAGATTGCGGGAATCAGGCCCGCGTCATCGAAGACAGGATCCCCGTCGAGGATCAGCGCATCGGTAGGTTCCTTGCTCGACATGCGTCCTTCACCTCCTCGACCGTATTGAGTCCATCATGGAAGATGCTTGCAGCCAGGGCGGCGGAGACGCCGAGTTCGAGCACATCGGCGATGTCGTCCGGCCCGCTCGCGCCACCCGAGGCAATAATCGGCACCGTCACAGCATCGAGCAGACGCTCGTAGAGTTCCATGGCGTAGCCACCTTGACTGCCATCGGCATCCATGCTCGTGACGAGCAATTCGCCTGCGCCTCGATCCACCGCCTCGCGTGCCCAGTCAATCGCATCGCGGCCGGTAGGGCGACGACCGCCCGACAACACGGCCTGCCAGACAGCGTCGGTGCGCCGTGCGTCAATGGCGACGACGATGCATTGCGAGCCATGGCGTTCGGCACACTCGGTAATCAGTTCGGGGCGGTCGAAAGCAGCACTATTGATTGAGACCTTGTCGGCACCGGCTCCAAGCAGATCGCGCACGTGACGCTCATCTGAGACGCCACCACCAACGGTCAGTGGCACGTCGATGCGCGCGCCCGCCGCTTCGACCTGAGCAAGCAGTTCCTTCCAGCCCTCGGCACCCGCGGTGATGTTGAGCCAGCAGAGCTCGTCGGCCCCTTGGTCGGCGTAGCGCAATGCCGCATCGACCGGCTCGCCACAGTCGCGCAAGTTGACGAACTCAATGCCCTTTACGACACGGCCGCCCGAGACGTCAAGGCACGGAATAATGCGGCGGCGCAGCATCAGTCGCCATCCCAGGCGAGAAACGAGCGCAGAAGCGTGCGTCCGGCTTCGGCCGAGCGCTCGGGATGAAACTGCGCGCCAGCAACGTTGCCGTGCGCAACGACTGACGCAAACGAGGAATCGTCGACCCGCGTAACGCCGATCACAGAAGCGACGGTAGCCTCGATAGCAAACGAATGCGCAAAGTATGCAACCAGTGGCAGGCAATCGTTAAGTGCGTGCTGTCCGACCGGATCGACGTCATTCCAACCGAGGTGCGGTAGGCGCTTAGCGCCCTGCAATAGTCGCACCCGGCCGGGAATCAGACCAAGGCAGCGCGCTTCATCCTCGTCCGAGTCGTCGAACAGAATCTGCAGGCCGACACAGACACCCAAGATTGGAGTACCTCGCCCAGCTGCATCGATTAGGGCACGATCGAGGCCGTGCTCTGCGAGCGCTGCCATTGCTGCGCCTGCGGCGCCTTGCCCCGCCAACATCAGCCGGTCAGCCTGTGTAATGCGCGCGGGATCGGTGGCGGTCTCCACAACCGCACCACAGCGCTCGAGGGCCGCGCGCAGCGAACGAACATTACCGCCCCCGTAATCAACAATCGTGACGCTTGGTCGAATCAGAGCAGACCCTTGGTTGATGCGACCTGCGCACCGCGGCGCGAATCGATTGACCAGGCAGCGCGGAGTGCGCGCGCGAGGGCCTTGAAGGCTGCCTCTGCGACGTGGTGATCGTCATCGCCCGAAGCCTCCACATGGATGGTGGCTCTAGCGTTGATAGCAATACAGTCGATCAGATGTGGGATCAGCGACGTGGGGAGCTCGCCGATACGCTCGTCGCGGAACGCAATCTTGGTCGTGCTTGAGCCACGCCCAGAAAAATCGACGACGGCGCGCCCGAGTGCCTCGTCGAGCGGTGCTGCAGCATCGCCGAAACGCTGGATACCAATGCGGTCACCGAGGGCACGATCGATCGCCTGTCCCAGCACAATGCCGCAGTCCTCAACGGTGTGGTGGTCATCGATGTGGGTGTCGCCGACGCAGGTCAGGACGAGATCGGCGAGGGCATGATGACCGAGAGCGGTGAGGAGATGATCCAGAAATCCGACTCCCGTCGTGATGGTGGTGTCGCCGCGACCATCGAGATTGAGTTGCACGTGGATCGTCGTTTCTTTCGTGACACGCTCGACGAGGGCGGAACGGCCAAACGTGCTGCGCCCCGCATTAGGGTCGGCCGCGGGTGGAGTGGGTTTGCCGAGCAGTTCGGCGAGGGCCTGGAGCAGACGATCGTTTTCTGCCGGTGTCGCAACGCACGCACGAAAGGCATCTGCCAGCAACGGCTCGTGCGCGAACGTGCGCACCACGAGGCCCCGTACGGAGAGTTTTTCGAAGGTCTCTGCGCCGCCCAATGGTGTCCGCGCGCAGACAAAGTTTCCGGCCTCGCCAACAAGTTCGAGTCCCAGCAGGCGGAAACCGTCTGCGAGGCGTTCGCGTTCGCTGCGATAGGCGGACGCATCCTGGCGCATCGCATCGGCGTGTGCACAGGCTAACTCTGCTCCGAGCGCCGATCCTGTCGAGAGCGAGCCAGGTGGGCGCAGCGCATCCAGTGATCCTGCCACGAGGGGGTTGGCGATCGCGTAGCCGACACGCAGGGCACCCAGGCCCCAACCTTTTGAGAAGGTTCGGGTAATTACAAGATTTGGCAACTCGGCAACCAGACGCGTGTGATCCTCCCCCGACAACTCGAGGTAGGCTTGGTCGAGACAGACGAGACCGGGACAGGTGGCACACAACTCCCGGATCGTGTCGGCGGAAACCTCCTCGCCCGTGGGATTATTTGGCGAACAGAGCCAGACCAGTCGCGCTGTCGCCGCCTTGGCGATGATCGTTGCGAGGTCGAAGCGCAGCGTCGGTCCGGGGAGCGGATCGACGAGGTCGAGTGCGGCTCCCGTCATGCGCACGCTGGTGGCGTGCAGTTGATAGGTGGGGCGTCCCACGACGGCGCGATCGCCCCGGCCGAGCGCGAGCCAGGCACAGAGCAGGATCGCCTCATCGGCACCCGCAGTCGGCACGATGCACGCTGGATCTACACTCACGTAGCCCGCAATTGCGCGCTTGAGTGGGGCATAGTCGGCTTCGGGGTAGGCACTGACCGATGTGTTGGCAATCTGCTGCGCGATGCTCGGCCACCAGGCCGGATCGAGCGGCAGCGTGTTCATGTCAAATCGCGCCACGCGCCCTTCTGGCACGCCCTCTTGCCAGCGGTAGGGTGATGCTGCGGCCAACTCCGGCCGGATCCAGGGAATCTCGGGCAGGCTCATGGAATCAGATTCTCGATTGGGAGTACGAGCAGACCGGATGCTCCGGCCTGCTTGAGAGGATGCAGTAGACGCGGAAGGTCTGCTGCATCGACGACGGCATGGACCGCGTGCATGTCGGTGCGTGCGAGCGGCAGGATGGTCGGAGCATCGATCCCCGGTAGCAGTTCGATGATGGCTGCGAGCGCTGCGTCGGGTGCGTTGAGCATCAGGTAGCGCTTTGGTCGGGCCGACAAGACAGAGCCGACTGCGGTGCAGAGGACGGCCACACGCTCGTCGTGCGCGTGATCTGACTCCGCCAGCAAGACCGCCTCAGATTCCAGCACGGTCGCAATCATCTGGAGACCATTTTGTCGAAGCGTCTCGCCCGTCGAGACGAGATCGCAGATGGCGTCAGCTGCACCGATTGTTGGCGCCAACTCGACCGAACCGGAGAGCGCGACGATGGTTGCAGCAATCGCCTGTTCGTCGAGGAACTGCTGAAGGGCGCGGGGGTGCGACGTGGCGATGCGTACATCGGCGAGCTGAGCGATAGCGGCGATACTGCTATCGGTTGGTACGGCGATCACGAGGCGGCAGGCGCCGTAGCCGAGCGGTAGTAGTACGTCTAACCCTTCCTGCCCGTGCTCGACGAGTTGATTGCCACCCGCAACACCAACGTCAGCGGCGCCGTCGCGGATCAGGGTCGGGATGTCGTCGGTGCGGGCAAACAATAACTCGATCGACAGATCGGGAATCGGCACGAGTAGACGGCGGTCATCTTCGGGTACAGGCACGCCCGCCTCGCGCAGCAGCGTGATGGTAGGCGCTGACAGTCGTCCCTTAGATGGGACTGCGATACGGAGCGTCGAGCCGCTCATGTGCTCGGCTCCGAACGGTCGAGCACGAGGCGGTAGCCACCCTCGCCGTGCCGAAGCCACTGGGCGACGCGCGTTACGGTGGCGGTCGACGCGCCGAGGCGACGGGCAACCTCGGCGTAGGATACGCCGGCGTCGACGAGGCGTGCGACGGCGAGTCGTTGTGAGAGCGTTGCGAGTTCGTTGAAGGAGCAGACGTCGCGTAGAAACGCCAGCATTTGCTCGCGATCATCAATCGAGACGAGTGCGTCGGCGAGATCTTCAACGGCTGCTGTGCGCCATGGTGTTCCACTAAGTACTTTCATCGTGTTAGCATGATAACACAATGCAAGCAGATACTTCTCGTTTCAATCTCTATCCGGCGATCGACCTGATCGACGGCAAAGCGGTCCGGCTCCTTCAAGGACGTTTTGACGACTTGTTAACCAGCGACCACGACGATGCGATCGAGCGTGCGCAGGCGATTTGGTCGGCCGGTGCGACGTGTCTGCACGTGATCGATCTCGATGCGGCACGGACGGGGACTCCAGCCGAACCCAATGCGAGCCTGATCGCAGATTTGGTTGCGCAGAAGCCGCCAGGAACATTGATCCAAGTTGGTGGGGGCCTGCGTAGCGTCGGAGCTGTTGAGACGAGCCTCGCCGCCGGCGTCGACCGTGTGTTGCTTGGAACGCTGGCCTTCAGCGATCCGGCATCGCTGGAACGCCTGTTATCCGCGTATGGCAGGCGCATTGCCGTCGCGATCGATAGTCGCAATAACACGGTGCGCACCCATGGCTGGCTAGAAGACGCCGGCGTACCCGTCGCCGAGGCGGCTCAACGGCTTGCCACGCAGGGAGTTGGCACATTTCTCGTGACGGGCATCGAACGCGATGGCTCGCTGGCCGGGCCCGATCTGCCACTGCTCGGCGCCATCGTGTCGGCGGTCGCGGGAACGGCGATGGTGATCGCCGCGGGGGGTATCACGACACCCGCAGATGTGCGTGCAGTTCGCACGCTCGGTTGTGGCGGCGCGGTTGTCGGACGAGCACTCCTCGACGACCCGACACGACTCGCCGCATTGCTCCAGGCCAGTCACTAACACTCAGGTAGTTCCGAGGGTCAGATATGGCCCTCAGGTAGAGATATCTACTACTAAGGTTGAGACTTTTACGTCGTTTGGGTGCTGTTTGGATAACTCAACGTTTGACGTACAAATGCCATGATTTTGGCTTAAATAAATCCATTTATCGGTATGGTCTTGAGTCGTAGTTGAGACTTTTACAAAAGCGCAACGCGTAAAAGCTTGCGCTCGGAGTGGGGGCACACTTAGAGTCTCGATCCGTACCTGAGGAGCCGATCCTCAGGGTGACGTTAATACCTCTAACGGTTAAGTGGAGAAATGACTTTTACTCGCCTCAGCCAATTCTGTGCACTGCTCCTGATCGCTCTGGTCGCCTTCGGTGGCGTTGCGGACGCCCACAACAAAAAAAAGCACAAGAAGAAGAAGAGGCCTGCCAAGCCAGCCGCCGGAGCGATCGCACCACCGACCGTTCGCAGTTGGACCAGTGGCTCGATTGTGGTGATCTTGCAGAGCGGTGCCTTCCCAGGTACGGCGGCTGACGCGTTCGCACCCGATGACGATCTTGACGGCCCGGCTTTGGATGCCTTCGTTCAGGCGGCCTTCGCCCAAAGTCGGAAACGGCTGCGCAGCATTCCCGCCGGGCAACCGGTGACGGTCGGTGCTGTCGACGCCGCCTTCGTGACGGCAGCCGGCATGGGCGCGACAGCCACGCGCGCCGAGGAGTTGATCACGGCAGCGGGGTATCTAGCTCGTCCGGGCGTCGGTACCGAGATCGTGGCGCGATTGTTGCGCCTGCGCACGAACCTTGTACAGGCAGACGATGCGAAAGAGAACGCGTGGTACGAGCAGGCGACTCGCGGAGACGCGATCTGGTCGGCAGCGCAGGTGCTCAAGTGGGGCGGTTGGGAGAAGCAGACCGCGATTGACACCGTTGAGTTGCTGGCACAGTTGCCGGTCACGGCAGGCCCGCAGCACGAGGCCATTCAGCGCGCCTTCGACTTCATCGGCATGCCGTACGTCTGGGGTGGTACTTCCGAGAAGGCGCAGGTCCTGTTCGGTGCCAATACTGCTGGCGGCTTCGATTGTTCGGGTTTTATGTGGCGGGTATTGGCTCTGGATCCAACCTCGCCCGCCGGCGCACTCGCGGCCTTTGGTGGTCGCACAACCTTCGAGATGGCAGCCACGGCGAAGCCAGAACAGCGCCTCGCGCCCGCAGCAATCCTGCCCGCCGACATGCTCATGTTCGGTCCGGGGGGGTTGAATGCGGCCTCGGGAAGTGTCGGACACAATGGCATGGCGATCTCGCCACAGCTGTTCATCCATTCGTCTAGCCAAGGTGTCTCACTGTCTCGCTACGACAGCGGCTACTACAAGGACAGGCTGGCCTTCGGTAAGCGCATTCTGGGCTAGCCGGCTAGCGTCCGTGGGGTTTCAGACCACGAGACTCAGACACCGTGGCACTTCTTGAACTTCTTGCCCGAGCCGCACGGGCAGGAGTCGTTGCGACCAACCTTGGGACCACCAAAGTTCGCGGCCAGGTCCGGTAATGCGGTCGTTGGCGTCGTGATCGCGCCGACATCCGTCGCGGCGCGGAGCTGCTCGAGCGCCCGCAGATCCTCGTGCTCCAAGGACAACACCGTTTCGACAGGGTCGGGTTGTACGACGGCGCGCGGTGGATCGCCCGCAACAAGGCCAAGCCCTTCGAGCAGTGCGATCGCCTGCTCGGCATCAAGATCGGATGGCACGAGTGGCACATCAAGGCGCGACGGAGCGACCAGCCGAAAGCGCTCCCAGGCCAGCAGCGCCGCAGCGTCGGCTGGTCCAGTCAGCGCAGCAAAGGCCCTGCGACGGTGCGAATCGGAAGCACCGAGTGTTGCCACGAGATCGCAGAGCGTTGCGGGGAGCCAGTGCTTCCAACCAGTATCCACCAGCGCAGACTAGCGCCGTGGGGTACGCTGCCGCCGCGGAGAGGAGCGCTCACGGAACCCGATCACCCACAGTTGAATGCACGGCTCGATGGAGTCCCCGCCTTGCAGGGTCGGCGCGAGGTATCCGTTCTCCAAGGCGGGCTCACGAACCACAACTATCGCGTCGACAGCGCAGGCGGAAGCTTCGTCGTACGGATTTCGGATCCCGACACCGGTCTATTGGCGATTGACCGCGAAAGCGAGTACGTCAACACGCTGGCCGCTGCCGCCGCTGGTGTTGGTGCCGGTGTTGTGGCCTATCAGCCCGAGCATGGCATGCTCGTCTTGGAGTTTATCGAGGCCGAGACGATGTCGCGCGAGCGAATGCAACGCGGGGATCGGCTCCCCGCTGCGGCCGCCGCGATGCGTCAATTGCACGCCGGTCCTGCCTTTCGTGATCGATTCGACATGTTCAACATTCAGCGGGGGTATCGCCGAGTGTGCGAGGAACGCGGCTTTACGCTGCCCGATCGCTACGACGCATTCGAGCCGCAGGTACGTCGCCTCGAGGCTGCCATGTTGACGGCGCCTGAGCCGCTGGTGCCGTGTAACAACGATCTGCTGGCCGAGAACTTTATGTGGGACGGAACGCGCTTCCGATTGATCGATTACGAGTACTCGGGAATGAATGAGGCCTCCTTCGAGCTCGGCAATGTCTGGAGCGAGTCAGGTCTCTCGCTCGCGCAGCTCGAACAACTCGTTGCCGCCTATTGGGGCGAGGCGACGCCGGCACGTGTGGCGCGCGCCCGCCTCTGGGGCCTGATGTCGAAATACGGTTGGACTCTTTGGGGCGTGATTCAGCACAACATGTCCGAAATCGATTTCGATTTTTGGGAGTGGTTGCTGGACAAGCACGATCGCGCCACGCTCGAGTTTGACAGTCCGGAGTTAGACCGCCTGATCGCGGATCTTGAGCGAAATGAGTAGTAAGCCACTCCTGCTTGTGCGTTACCGCCTGGCCGGTGGCGCCTTCGACGATGTCGCCGAGCGCTGCGACGTGGTCTTCACCGACGGGCCGGTGTTGCCGGAGACGTCGCCCGAAGATTTGGCGCGTACATGGGGAATCTGGACGTTCGGCGAGACGGTCGACGATGAGCTACTCGACCGGATGCCGGCGCTACGTGTGGTCGTCAACTTTGGTGTTGGTGTTGACGGCATCGACCGTGAGGCGCTGGCCCGACGAGGGGTGGAGTTCGCCTGGCCGGTCGGAGCCAATGCCGAGGCTGTCGCCGACCACGCGATGGCGTTACTGCTCGCCGTCCAGCATCGCATTTTGGAGAACGATGCGATCGTTCGGCGCGGTGACTGGGAGCGCGACGACTATCTGCCACTGATGGCGGCCGATGCTGCAGGTGCCCGACTCGGCGTGATTGGTATGGGCGCGATCGGACGGGCGATGGTGCGTCGCGCACACGGCTTTGGTAAGCAGGTGCGCTACGCCACGCCGCGCCGACTCGACCCGACGGTCGAACACGCACTGGGCATCTCCTATTGCGATCTTGACGAGCTGCTCGGGTGGGCTGACATCGTCAGTCTGCATTGCCCGCTAACAGAGGAGACCCGAGGACTGATCAGTCGCGAGCGGATCGCGTTGATGCACCCTGACGCGATCCTGATCAACACGGCGCGTGGGGACGTGGTGGATCAAGTCGCACTGATCGAGGCGCTTAAGACGGGGCGTCTTGCGGGAGCCGGCCTCGACGTCTTCAGCAACGAGCCGCACGTGCCGGAGGTTCTGCGCCGACTTGTCAATGTCGTGCTGACGCCGCACATTGCGGATGCCACACCCGGTGCCGAGGCCGCGCTGGTTGCTCACTGCGCGGGTGTTGTCTTGCGCGTGTTTGAGGAAGAGGCCTAGGCGGGATTTCGTGATGGGTTTGGGTTCGATTTCGTGATGTAGGGCGGACGCCACAACCCCGCGGATGTGAGGTCCGCCCCCCCCACAACCACCCTCGACAGACGGTTTTAAGGGGGCGGACCTCACATCCGCGGGGTTGTGGCGTCCGCCCTACATCACCAAATCGAACCCAAACCCATCACAAAACCCCGACCCCATCGATTGGTACCTCGACGATGCCGAGCAGGGACGAGGTCGCCACGACAGCCAAGGCCACCGCGCGACCATGACCGGCTGCCGCAGGAGA
>Ga0209284_10000624_pt1 | contig 57619 bp, 51 predicted proteins | sample FRY03_FD_187211 | JGI IMG/M metagenome (GOLD analysis project Ga0209284, IMG submission 187211) | Freshwater microbial communities from Lake Fryxell liftoff mats and glacier meltwater in Antarctica - FRY-03 (SPAdes) (version 2) | ecosystem: Environmental > Aquatic > Freshwater > Ice > Glacier...
CCCTCAGGTGGTTAACGTTACAGGCCCAATATACAGTGGTCCAGCTGCGGCCATCATACGTGGTGCAAAGCCAGGGGATCGTTTTATCTTCGATGATGTAAAAGCAATTGGGCCTGACAGAGTTACCCGTATATTGAATGTCGTTACATACGGTCTAAATTAATATCCTATGAAAAAGCTGCTAATCGCCTTTTGTGTATTGCTGTTCGCCGGTGAGGTGAACGCGCAAACACAACCCATGGAAATTGTGGATGGAGCTTATAAGCGTGAGAAGTTTAAGAAGCGGCCGCCAATTCCTTTGGCACCGATTCGCGAAGCTGACGTAATGTACAGTTGGAACATCTTGCGTGTATTAGATTTGAATCAAAAGCCAAATCTGATATTTACCTATCCCAAGAGTATGTTTATCAATGTGCTGATTGCAGCTTTGAAAAGTGGCGAACTCGAAGGTTATTTGTTTAAAACGGAAGAGTTATTTCCTGAAAACGCCATCACGTCGGATGAGGTTTTAGCCACTCTGGAGAGAACAGACACGCTTTTGGTCACCAATCCAATCACTTTGCTTCCTGAGCAGAAGATTGAAAAAACAGAGTTTAATCCCAACGATGCTGTCGCTATTCGTATCAAAGAAGAGTGGGTATTCGACAAGCAAATTTCGACCATGGTAGTGCGTATTATCGCAGTTGCTCCGGTTATTAATTTAAAGTCTGAAGGACAAACTGTTGGTCAAACCGCCATGTTCTGGGTGTATTACCCAGCCATCCGCAACATCTTAGCTAACTCTGAGGTGTTTAATTGGAAAAATGATGGTCAAAAAATGTCTTTCGACGATGTTTTCATCCGCCGCATGTTCAGCAGTTATATCTACAAAGAATCGAATGCAAAGGATTTGCGTATTGAAGACTATGCAGCAGGTCGTGATATTTTAGTGGAAGCCGATCGCATCAAATACGAGATCGTGGATTTTGAGCAAGCCCTCTGGGAATATTAATTCCAAACCATTACAAAAGCCCGGTTCGTCCGGGCTTTTTTGTTTTAAAGCCGTAACTTTTAGTCCCAGCTTGCTGTTAATACGTCTATGAAAGGTTTCCGTTTTAGTGATTATGTCCCCCAGGAAGGCAGTGAAAAAACGCCGTTTGAGAAATTGCTAGATATTTTCTTAGAACTCATTCAATATACATCGGGGGATGTACCTGAGACTTTGGCTTGGATGAACGAACTGGATAAACAATACAAATTGACCGATGATAAGTATGGCATGGGTGATTTTATAGAAGATCTCAAGAAAAAGGGATACATCAAAGATAACCCGCAAGATGTACAATCGTTGACTGCAAAAACGGAGCAGCAGCTACGCAGCAGGAGCTTAGAGGAGGTTTTTGGTAAATTAAAGCGCGCGGGAAGAGGGAGCCACCACACCACTTTTACAGGGAATAGTTTAGAAAGTACGGCAGACCGACGGGCGTATCGTTTTGGGGATGGCACGGAACAAATTGACTTTACCGATTCGATACGCAATGCCTACATGAACCACGGTATCGAGGAGTTCAGTCTAACTATGGACGATTTAGAGGTTGTAGAAACGCAACACGATGCCCAAGCGAGCACCGTTCTTATGATTGACATATCACACAGCATGATTTTGTACGGTGAAGACCGCATTACACCAGCTAAAAAGGTGGCCATGGCGCTTAGCGAACTCATCATGCGCAAATACCCGAAGGATACGCTCGATATACTTGCATTTGGTGACGATGCCTTTCCTATAGAAGTCAGAGATTTGCCCTATTTACAGGTAGGCCCGTACCACACCAATACCGTGGCGGGCTTGGAGTTGGCCATGGACATGTTGCGGCGTCGTAAAAACCCGAACAAACAAATATTCATGATCACAGACGGCAAGCCCAGTTGCCTGAAGGAAGGGGATGAATATTACAAAAATAGCTTTGGTTTAGATGTTAAAATTGTAAATCGTTGTCTCAGCTTGGCCCAACAAGCGCGCAAGCTTAAAATTCCCATTACCACTTTTATGATTGCTCAAGATCCCTATCTCCAGAATTTCGTGCAGCAATTTACCGAGGCCAATCAGGGCAAAGCCTTTTACAGCAGTTTGAAAGGACTTGGGGAGTTTGTTTTCCACGATTATCAGCGAAACCGTCGCAAGAACGTACGTTGAGTCGTAAATTACAGCTTCATGGCAGGACTCTACCTTCACATTCCTTTCTGTAAGCAAGCTTGTCACTATTGTGATTTCCATTTCAGCACCCAGCTCAAACAACGGGATGCAGTTTTAGAAGCATTGCTTATGGAAATAGCCTTCCAAAAAGACTACCTCCTGGGAGCCCCTTTGAGCAGTGTGTATTTTGGTGGTGGCACCCCCTCTTTGCTTACCGAAAAAGAGTTAGAGGCCATTTTTTCTACTATTTACAAACACTTTCTGGTTGAAAAAGAGGCTGAAATCACCTTAGAGGCCAATCCTGACGACCTAGACTTGTACACACTCAACGTACTGCATGAATCGCCAGTGAATCGGCTGAGCATAGGCATTCAAAGTTTTCGGGAAGAAGATTTGCGATTCATGAACCGGGCGCATCAAGTGGAGCAAGCGCGCGATTGTTTGCGTTTGGCCAAAGAAGTAGGGTTTGAAAAATTAACGGCTGACCTCATTTACGCCTTGCCTAACATGACAGATGCGGATTGGGTGCAAAACTTAGATGAGTTACTGCAGTATGACTTGCCCCATTTTTCTGCTTATGCCCTCACGGTTGAAGCCAAAACAGCCCTCCATACATTCGTGAAGGAGGGCAAAATACAGCCTGCGAGTGATGCAGATCAAAAACGGCAATTTGACCTATTGATAGATATGGCCATTTCGCGGGGCTACGAACACTACGAGATTTCGAACTTTGCTAAACCCGGTCAACGAGCGCAGCATAACTCCAGCTATTGGAAGGCGCAGCCGTATTTGGGCATTGGCCCTTCCGCGCATTCGTTCAATGGCCACAGCAGACAGTGGAATATATCGAACAACACCAAATATGTGCGGGCTCTTGCCGAAGGGGAGCTTCCGGCCACGGTGGAGCAGCTAACTACCTTTGATCAGTTAAATGAGCTACTGCTTACTGGTCTCCGCACGGCGGACGGCGTGAATTTGCGAGCCATGGAACGGCGCTTCGGAGCTAAACTGGTTCAAGAAGTGCGCACCGGACTCCTCGATTTAAAAGACGATTGGTACCAACTTCGCAACGATCAACTTACTTTAACCCGGTCGGGCAAGCATTTTGCAGACTTAATTGCCTCAGATCTTTTTATTTTAGCCGATGATGATAACTGATAGGATGCAGCAGGTGCACTGGAATGCACCGATAGATATTTCTTTGCCTTTGCAGCGGGGTTCCAACAATCCCAATGCCTTTCACATAGCCGATCCACAGATGGAACCCTTCCGAATGGGCGATTTTGTGGGGAAGGTGGCCGAGGGTGGGCCTTGCAATGTGGAGCAAATCAGTTTTAGTCCTCATGGTAATGGCACCCATACCGAATGTGTGGGGCACATAGCCCACGAACGCATCACCATCAACCAGTGTTTAAAGCGGTTTCATTTTATGGCACGGCTCATTAGCATAACACCCAAGCAAGTGGGTACGGATCAGGTGATCACGGTGGAGCAGCTGCAGGCAGGTTGTGGCGATATAAGTGCATGTGAGGCGGTGGTAGTTAGAACACTGCCAAACCACGGGGAGAAGCGCTCGCGGCGCTATTCAGGCAGTAATCCAGCCTACTTTGAGGCGACAGCACTTGATTGGCTGCAGCAGCAAGGCATATTGCACCTGCTCACCGATTTACCGTCGGTAGATCGGGAGGATGATGGAGGCGTTTTGTCGGCCCACCACGCTTTTTGGCAACATCCGCAGCAATCGCGCAGGGATGCTACCATTACCGAGCTGATTTTTGTGCCAGATACGGCTGCCGACGGGGTTTATTTGCTGAATTTGATGATCGCGGCTTTTGAATCGGATGCAAGTCCTTCGAAACCGGTGTTGTACCCTTTGTACTTGAGTCAATAGCACAGCAGAGGCCGAGGTTACCTGTGTGTACAATTAGAAATATGACGATTAGTACCGCCTCGACACCAGCGATGGCAGCGGGTCCATTGATGTTTGCTATCCTTTAGCCATGGCTCATTCACCCTCAGGCAACATCCTCAAAAAACGCTGGCCGCTTCAAAGGAGACTTTAGGCAATGCGACTTCGGCAACTTACGAGCACGAATACAGCTACAGCAGTTCGCATACGTAGCAAGGTTTGTTTGAAGTGAACGGACCGGCACCAAACCTTGACTTTACATGCGACGACAACTTTAACCCCGGTGAAATCAACAATATTGCGCTTCCTGCCAGCTGCCAAAATTAATCAGCCCGATATACTACTACCTGCTGCCTTCGGAAAATAACAAGTTGGGGTTGATCGAGATGCCTTTGAACAACATACAATTATTCCGAAAGATTCTAATTTTGGCTGATATTGCAGCGTAAAGCAGCTTTGGCAACTGACCATCAATGCAAATTATAACCTTGACCATATACGTAAAATTCAATTTTACTTCAATGCGTTTTAGGTTATTGGATTTCCGCCCGTATCAAAGCTTCAAATGCGCGAAGCCATTGGCCGATACCATCGCGTCTAACTGATCGCACATTTGACGGGTTTGGTTGGCGGTGAACAAGCTCATGGGGATGGCTTTGCTCTTCATGATGCCCTTCGGAGTTTTGCGATAGAGAAATATTTTCCGCCGCAAACCAGCATAGCTTTTTTCGATTTCATAACCTGCTAATTCGTTAGCGGGTATAATCAAGAAAAATTCAGCTTTGTCTTCCTTGTCAGTGCTGATTAAAATTTTGCCTTGTGCGGTTTCAAATGCCAAATAGCCAGGCTGTACGGTTAACCAAAAGCTTATCAAGACGACCAGGGAACCAATGAATAAGGCGATCCGGGTTACGTCGTCCACATCCGAAAATAAAGCAAGGGTGCCCAATGCCACAATGCCAAAGGCTACACCTCTAAAAAGCAAAACTTGCCGGATGTTGTGCACGCTGCTGCGGTTCATTTAAAATGGTATTTGGATATAATTTCATCGATAACCGGCTCTAATGCGGGACTTTCGAAGTCCTGGTGCCAATCACCTTTGGCCATAAGTTGGTCCATGAGGACCTCTTGGTAGCGGCCCCTAGCCAAAGCCTCCGAATAGCGGATGTTCGGGCTAAACGTCACCATGGTATAAAGCGGAATCCAGATGTGTGGGTATTTAGCGTTGATTTTAGCTTCTATTTTTTTACGGAGCAGGAAGTCCGCATCGGCTACTTTATCTCTCATCTCCACAAAATTGGCTTTGGCCAAATCGGCTATGGCATCTGCATCGGGTTTGCGGGCCGTTTGAAAGGCGCTGAACAACTGCTCCCAGTCTTCTCCGATTTCCTCGTAAAGCTCATCGAAAACACGCGCATCTTCAAAGCCAGCATTCATGCCTTGCCCATAAAAGGGCACGATGGCGTGCGATGCATCACCCATAATTAGAGCCGAATCGTTGTATTTCCACGGAAACGATCTTATGGTAACCAAAGAAGGTGTCGGATTGGAGAAATATTCTTCTACCAAAAGCGGCATCATCGGAATGGTGTCTGCAAAATAGGTCCCAAAAAAGGCCATCAAATCGGCCGGCGTATTGATTTGAGAGAAGGAAGGGCTGCCTTCGTAGGGGAAAAACAGGGTGCAGGTAAAGCTTTTGTCGGGATTTGGCAAGGCAATCATCATAAAGTGACCCCTTGGCCAAATGTGCAAGGCATTCGGCTCCATGGCAAATTCGCCTGCAGCAGTGGCCGGAATGGTGAGCTCTTTGTAGCCATGCGGTAAGTAATCTTGACTGTATTCGAAGCGGTCGGTTTTCATTAAACTGGTCCGCATCGCCGAAAACGCACCATCCGTACCAAATAATCTTTCATAGGGCATTGACATTTTTTGACGGGTATCGCCATGTTCAAAATGCAATATTTGTTCTTGCAAATCCACATCGGTGCAACGCAGGTTGAAGTTTAACCGCACGCCTTCGGCTTCCGCCAAATCCATCAGTTTAAAGTTCAATCCACCACGTGAAACCGAATAAATACTCTGGCCATCTTTGCCATAAGGCTGGTAGGTAAGCTGTCCTGCTTCATCATGCATCATGCGGCCATGCATCGGAATGCCTACTTTACGGATTTCATCATCTAAACCAATGCGCTTAAGGGAGGCAAAGCCACGGTCACTTAACGCAAGGTTGATGGACCGACCACCATAGCCATCTGCTTGGCGTAAATCGGCACGGCGTTCATATATGGCCACGTCGTAACCCCGGCGTTTGAGATAAATGGAGAGGAGGGAACCGACCAGGCCGGCGCCCAAAATGGTCATTTTTTTATTGGAAAGATTGGTTGGCATACGTCAAAGATACAAACCAAATTACAACGAGTCGCGTTCATTTTTGTATTGAAAGTTGGAGCCAAAGCAGCCTAAACCAGCTTCGATATTGCTGTAAATAACCACAGGCTCGCTGAAGCCGCCTATGGTATTTAGTTGTGCCGCCACAGATGTAAAATACCGGTAACTGTGCACGTCTAATTCTTGTAAAAGTGCGGTGACCGCGGTGGTGGTTTCATTACCAGGCTCACCTGCCCAGCCCAAGTAAATGTTCTCACGAAAGCGAAACAACCTGTTTTCTTGTTGCGCATCGCTGAAAAACTGAGCAGTATTCCAAGCGTCGCTGTTTGGCCAATATTCGTTCTCAAAAAACCCGCCGTGGGTGCGAATGCCGTAAATAAAGCGGTAATAGCGATCGGGGCCGGGCACTCCTTGCCAACGGGCATCTAAAAGGGCACGTCTGCCGTTTTCATCTACAGGCACTATGGGCGTAATTGTTACGGTATGGTTGAAATTCTGAGACGCAGGTACCGTTGTGCTACTCGTAACCCGCTTGCCATCGGGGGTGCTCACTGTAAGGTTGTAGGTGCTGCCTGCCGCAATGCTGAAGTCTGCCGTGGGCAAAATATACTGCTGCAAATTATTGTTGAAGGTGAAATTGGCCGTATTGCTGCCATTGCTAATTTGAACAGTGGCATTTGTAACCGACTCGAATTCATTTGGATTGTTATTGCGCTTATATAAGGGCTTCGAAAGGGTAACGGTGGCATACAGCGTATCATCCTGAGGATTGATAAAACAGCCTACCACCAATTTTACGGGAATATTGAGGTCGGCAGTGCTGACAAGGGTCTCGCGGCAAGCGCTACCGGCCAACAGCAAGCATAGGAGAGGGAATAGCTTTTTCATCTTAAAAACGGGCTATGTAATTGATCGATGGAACAATGCCAAAAAGGCTGTACTGCACCAGCACGGACTGTCCGTTGCGCACACTGGTGTCTAAAAACCAAGGGTTGGCGCGGTTGTAGAGGTTGTAAACACTCAATTCAATTACGCGTTCACCAAAGTTTTTTTCCTTAATAAATTGCACCGAAAGGTCCATTCGGTGGTATGCGGCCATGCGGAAGGAATTCATGGCGCCATAATCGGTTATCCCGTTACCCCAGCCGCCACCATTTTGGGCGGGATTGGGCAAGCTGGTAGGTGCCTGGTAATTGGCTTGCGGCAAGGTAACGGCGTTGCCTGTTCCATACACAAACACTGCCGAAAGTTTGATATCGTTTTTGTTGTTTTTGCCCTCCTTTAAATCAAAAAAGGTCACAATACTCAAGTCGTGTCGACGGTCGTAACGCGCAGGAAAGGGTACGCCGCTGTTGATTTCACCGAACTGCATTTCGGTTTTGCTGAGGGTGTAGCCAATCCAGCCATTTAATCTACCGCGATGCTTTTGAGCCAAGAGCTCTAAACCATAAGAGACAGCTGTACCCGTTGTTACTTGTTTTTCCCATTGAATGTCAATCACTTCTTCATCCAAAAGGCCGTCAATACCACCCAGTAAGAAGGAGGCACCAGGCCGGTAAGTGATTACATTATCAGATCGTTTGTAATAGCTTTCAGCACTGAAGGTGAGATTTTTCTTTTTAACATCGCGCGAATAACCGACTGCGTATTGAACCGAATTTTGCGGCCCGATGATGCTGTTGGCCGGCACCCAAAGATCGGTAGGTAATCCAATGCCGGTGTTGCTGAGCAGGTGCATGTATTGGTTCATCATGCTGAAGGCTGCTTTCAGGGAGCTTTCTTCGGTGAGCATGTAGCGACCGCTAAAGCGAGGCTCGAGGCGCCAATAGTTCTTTTTTTCGGCGTAAAACTGACTCAAACGCAGGCCTATGTTGGCCTCAAAGCGCTCGTTGATGCGCCACTGATCTTCTACATACAAACCCGATTCCACCGATAACTCGCGGGACACCCGGTTGAAATCGAAGTCAGGGAATTCAGAGCTTTCTATGGCAAACGCGGTAGGGACAAAAATATGTCTGGTAATCTGCGCCCCCATTTTGATTTTGTGATTGGCATTGGGTAAATAATCCACATCGTACTTCATCCCATAGTCGCGGATGCTGCTGCCATAACGCAGCTGGAAGGTGTCGGTAAGGCTGAGGTCGCGGGAATAAGTGCTGAATTCGTAATCACTCAAAATCAGGGAGGTATTCATAAAGAGTTTGTTGCTGTACTGGTGGTTCCAGCGAAGGGTGCCAGTTTTATTTCCCCAATTAATTCCTGCCCTAGAATCGTAATCAGGCTCTTTGAAACCTCCGTAAAACACATCTCTGCCAAAATAACCACTGAGGTACAAACGGTTTTTACGGTCAATTTCATAGTTTACCTTGGCGTTGAAGTCGTAAAAATAGTAGCCAGCAGAGCTGCCAGGCTCCTGCAGCGCCACCAAAGGCGCCACCAACGCATCCACATAGGTCCTTCTTCCCGAAACTATAAAAGAGGCTTTGTCCTTGATAATAGGGCCTTCTAACAGCAGTTTGGAGCTGATTAATCCCACGCCGGCTTCCCCACCGAACTTCGACTTATCGCCATCTTTCATGCTGATATCTACCACACTCGACAGTCTGCCGCCATAACGCGCTGGAAAACCGCCTTTAGTGAGGGTAACATTCTTGATGGCATCGCCGTTAAATACTGAAAAAAAACCGAAGAGGTGGGAGGCGTTGTAAACGGTGGCTTCGTCTAAGAGAATGAGGTTTTGGTCTGGGCCACCGCCACGTACATAAATACCCGACTGCCCTTCATTGCCTGATTGGACCCCAGGCATCAATTGTAGGGTTTTCATCACATCTTTTTCTCCAAAAATGGTGGGTACCTCTTGAATCTGCTTGGCGCTGAGCTCCACTGTGCTCATTTGTGGATTTTCAGCTTGCCTCAAAATGCGGTCGTCGGTTACCACCACTTCCTGCAAATTGGTGGCGGGTATAAGGTTGATGTCGAAAATCTGGTTTTTGGTCAGGCTGATTTTGATGTTTTGCGTTTGATAACCTACATAGGAGAAGCTAAAGCTGTACTCACCCAGCGGAAGCGTGATGCTGTAAAAGCCGTAAGCATTGGTAACAGTGCCGTTTTTGAGCTCGGGAATGTAAATATTTGCGCCCAGGAGGGTTTCTTTGCTACCGGCTTCTCTGATGTAGCCACTCAGGGTGATGCGTTGAGTTTGTGCTAAGAGCTGCAAGGGAAATGACAGCAAAAGCAGCAAAATAAAACGTTGGTAGGGTTTCATTGGTGAGGTAGCGTGTTTTAACGGAGTCCGAACGCAAAAAATGTGCTTGTGGTATAACCAAGACACGCTCAAAGCTACTTATTATCAAATAAGTGCAATGCTTCGTCCAAAAGTTGACACAGCTGGTAAACATCTTCGAAGCTGTTGTAGAGCGGAACCGGCGCAATGCGAATGACATCGGGTTCGCGCCAATCGGCGATAACGCCGTTTTTTTGTAAATGCTCAAATACCTTTCGCCCAATTTTTGGCAGGAGAATGGATTGCTGACAGCCCCTGTCTTTGGAGGTATTTGGGGTGATTATTTTGAGTTCGCTTTTGGGGTATTTGTCTTGAATGGCAGATAATAAATAGGCCAAATAGCCAGTCAACTGCTCGGATTTCGCGCGCAGCGCAGGCATTCCAACTTCGTCAAAAAGATCTAAAGAGGCCAAATGCGGTGCCATGGAAAGCACTTGGGCATTGCTGAGTTGCCAACCGGCAGCACCAGGCATAGGTTGAAAGCCTTTGCGCATTTTAAAACGTTCACTTTCATCGTGCCCCCACCAACCTGCAAAACGCGGAAGTGCTGCGTTGTGGGCGTGGCGCTCGTGCACAAAAACACCGGATGGACCACCTGGCCCGCTATTTAAATATTTGTAGCTGCACCAGCAGGCAAAATCTACGTTCCAGTCGTGCAGCTGCATAGGCACATTGCCCGCTGCATGTGCAAGGTCGAAACCAACAACAGCACCTGCAGTATGACCTGCTTGGGTAATTTCAGCCATGTTAAACAGCTGTCCCGTATAATAATTAACGCCACCCAGCATTACCAAGGCCGTCTCGGCACCATGCTGCTGAATGGTTTGGAGGATGTCTTCGTGACGGAGGATGTCTTCACCCTTTCGTGGAACAAGCTCTATAATGGCTTGTTCAGGCGCATAGCCGTGGAACTTCACTTGACTCTCCACAGCATATTGGTCGGATGGAAAAGCACCACCCTCCATGATAATTTTGAATCGCTGGCTCGTGGGACGGTAAAAACTCACCATCAACAGATGTAAATTGGTAGTGAGGGTGTTCATTACCACCACTTCGAGTGGCTTGGCTCCTACAAGGCGGGCCGCCTTTTCGCTAAAAAGCTCGTGGTAATGCATCCAAGGATTTGGACCTTCAAAATGACCTTCTACACCATGGGTTTCCCAGCTTTTAAGTTCTATTTCTACGTATGCACGTACCTTTTTAGGCATCAACCCCAACGAATTGCCAGTGAAATAATAACTGTTGCGGCCTTGGTGCTGCGGGATGTGGAATTCGTGGCGATAGGGCGCTAAAACATCTTGGGCGTCGCAGGCTTTTGCAAATTCGGATGTGTTTTGGTACTGCATGGGTGTGGTTGAGACTACAAAGCTATCTTTTTTAAGCGAAATGCAAAGGTTCGAATGCCTTGGAAATGCTTCTTAAATCGTAAAATCACGATAGGTTGGCGGTAGGAAAAAGCAAACAGCGGTTATCGGTTTTTTTACTAAGTTTTTGAAAATTTGGTTGGGCCCCTGCATGTCGTTGGGACTGGCTTTGGGTCAATTTGTGCCTGCGGCCGTTGCTTCCTTGAGCAGCGCGCAGCTGTAAAGGGTGAATTTACCTGTTGCTGCGCTCATTGGATGGATGATTTATCTGATGATGCTTTTAAATAGACTTGAGTAGCAGTATAAACATAGTAAAAAAACCTATCGGAGTGCTGCTGACAGTGGTGGGGGTATGGGTTGAAGTGCCTGTAATGCTGTCGCTGGTGGCTTTGGCCAATACTAAGCGACCGGCTTAAAGCTGGCACTTGCGGCAGACACCATTGACTACGAAGTTGTAGTCGGTAGCCGCATAACCAAGCGGTAGTTCTGGCCGGGTAACCATCACTTCGTCGAAACAAATGGTTTCGGCGCAGGACGTACAATGAAAGTGCAGGTGTTCGTGGTGGTGGTCGTCGCCCTCGCAATGGGCGCTACAAAGTGCATATTTCATACTGCCGCTGCTGTCAGCCACGGTGTGTAACAATCCATTTGCGTTGAAAGTACTGAGGGTACGATACAAAGTTACTCGGTCGAACTTATGCACCAAGGCCTGCTCTAACTCTGGTTGTGATACAGCACGCTGGCTATCGATGATAAAATCGAGTACTTCCATGCGCGCATCTGTCTGCCTGAGCGCATGCGATTTTAACAGTTCACGCCCCTTGCTGCTCACTTAGCTGATTTGCGCTCGTTGTCAATGTCTTCAAAAGCACCCGTGGTCACGAAATAGCTCACAGCAGCCAAAAGCGCACAAAAAATAAGCATTTGTGTGTAGCCTAAAGCACCGGGATTGGTGATGCCGGTAAATGCAATAAAACCGAAATAGGCCAAGGTGAGTAGGGCGAAAAGAATGCTGAGTTTGAATTTCATGACGTCGATATGAAATGTAAAAATAGTTAATCTGAGCATAGCTTCAAATTTTAAAGCTCGAATAGCTTTTATTTTGTAAATGCCGATGTGCTAAGTATCTTAGAGAAAATTCAAAAGATGTTTACTAACGATACCTTATCAGGCAAAAATATATTGATCACCGGCGGTGGTAGTGGTTTAGGATTGGCCATGGCGAAGATGTTTGCTTCCTTGGGGGCAAAAGTGGCGATTTGCGGTCGCAGTGAAGAAAAACTGCAAAAAGCGGTGCTTGAAATTGGTCATGATGCCATCTACCAAAGCTGTGATGTGCGGGACTATGAAGCTGTAGGAGCCATGATGGCACACTTAGAAGCACGCATGGGTGGTATCAATGGCTTGGTGAACAATGCCGCTGGTAATTTTTTGTCGGCCTCCGAAGACCTCTCCCCAAATGCCTTCAACACCGTGGTTGACATTGTGCTCAAAGGCACTTTTAATTGCACCCAACATTTTGGCAAGCTCAACATCGCTGCTGAGCGCAGAGGTGCTGTAGTGCTCAACATCGTTACCACTTACACAGAAACCGGGTCTGCTTTTGTACTTCCGTCGGCTTGTGCCAAAGCGGGTGTATATGCACTCACTAATTCTTTGGCCATGGAGTGGGCGCACTACGGTATTCGGCTGAATGCCATTGCACCGGGGCCGTTCCCTACCGAGGGGGCATGGAGCAGACTGCTGCCTGACAAATCGATCGAAGAAAAATATATGAAAGGCATTCCCGCAGGTCGCTATGGCAAGCAGGAAGAATTAGGCTGGCTGGCTGTTTTTTTAATGTGCGATATGAGTGCTTATATGACCGGCGAATGTGTAACCATTGACGGTGGGGAGCGTTTGCAGGCGGGACAATTTAATATGTTTGCCAATCTTTTCCCAAGAGAACAGCTGCGCGCCTTTTTTGGCATGATGAAGGGCGCTAGGAAATAGCGGTAATTTCATTTTTTTAAAAGGTAATTTTCCTGCTTTGTTTTTGGGCGTTTTATGGAAAACATCGTTTCAGATTTTCAAGTCAGTTGAAAAGTTTTGCCGAAAGGCATTAACCAAGCCTGCATTTTGGCTGAGCTCGATGGGCAGCCAGTTACACGCAAGTACTTGGCCAAGCTCAAGTACTAGAGCAGTTTCACCGGTGATCAAAGGGCTGATTGGCTTGATTTAAGCGTTAAAACTTTCCGAACCTACAAGCAACCAGGCACAGAGCTTAAAATCAATCTCCGAGAGCATGTTTACCTATTGCTTACTCTTTTTAAGCACACGGCGCAGGTCGGTGGTCCGCACGATGCCTTCGATGCTTGGATCCGGCAGCCCAATTTTGAGTAGGGGCAGCAGGCGACCCTGCAAAACCTCAACATCATTTCCGGCATTCAACTGCTCGATGAGCACCTTGTGGGCACGGCTCATGGCGATAATGTTTAAAGAAGGCGAGTGGCCTTGGAGTTGTTTAGGATTGTCAAAAGTGACATCGCCGGAAGTTTGTTAGCCTCTGGCCGCAGCGCCCGTTGAAACCGCAGTAACAAACAAGTGCTCTGCGCCAGCAGCTCGCGAGCAGCAGCTTCTTTGGAGTTGCTGATGCATCGCAACGCACTCATGAGTGGCCACGCCTATGTGGTAGTTGTGATTCAGATTGAAATGCTGGTATACTCGGCGCTTCAAGTGACCTTGAACAGCTTGCCGGCGTGTCGGCAGGGCATGCAGTATTGCCTTGAGCTGCAAAAAAATGGGTAGTCAATGGTATATAGTCCCTTCAACACTGCTGCTGGAAGTGCCTTCTGCGGTGATAACCCAAGAAAAAAACCAGGTGATCGCAACCAAACACCCACTTTTTGAAAGGGTTTACAAAATAATACGCACTGATGATTTTGGGATGCGTGCTTACCAAAGCCGGCACAACTGCTTTGCTAATTTAAAAAAAAACGTTAGGCCCGGGTGGTGGACTTTTTAATGCCAGTGTAGAAAGCACGGATGTTGCAAAATTCGAGTAGGCCAGGAGCTTCAAGCCTGTGTAAAATGGGGCAAAGCGCGCCCTGCTTAAGTACGATTTGCTGCCCGCTCAATGCCGCTACACATTACGTGATTTTGTGCTTTACATGCGGTTAGACGTGCTGAGTAACTAGATTATTATGTTTTCCAGGTTGCCCGTGACGAGGCTGCTGGGTTTACCCGTGCGTCAAAATAAAAAAGCACATACCTAAGTAACTTAAGTTGGGGCTTTTTTAGGGAAGGGGCTTTATTGTTTTTGCCAAGTCAGACTCGTCCAGCCCAAATCATGCTGTATATGAATGAAATAAATGCCAGTGGGCCATTGGTGGGTGTTGATTTGTAAGGATCGTTCATTGCACTGCTTGCCGTAGACGAGTTGGCCAAGGCTGGAATAAACTTTTAAGTCAACCTTTTCAAGTGCCGAAGGCCACTGAAGCTGCAAAAAATCGCTCCCCGGATTTGGAAACAGCTTGATATCGATTGATTTTCCTAACTGCTGGAGACCAACGGTACTCACCCGCACACAAGCTGATGTGTCGGAACAACCATTTTCAGTGATTTGAACAGCATAACGGCCGTTAGCTGGAGCAATGAAAGTAGCCGAGGTAGCTCCTGCGATAGCACTAAACCCATTGTCACAGTTGATCCATTGGTAGTTTGCACTGTTATTTATTGCTGTAAGCGTATCACGTTGCTGGATGATGCCCACTTCAATGGTGTCTTGCTCCAAGATCAACAAAATGGTGGAGTCACAAGGCGGGCTAAGCGTAGGAATCAGCAGCCGGTAGGTGCCTGCTTGTGTGAAAAGTTGTCCCGCAAAGGAGAAAGATATACCTTGACAAAATGAAAAGCGTAGAACCGTCATTTGTGTTGTTCCTGCCGTGAAATTGGAGGTTGGCCCGTTCAGCGCGAGGCCGTACATAATGCCGTTCAAGCCAGTAGCCTCATCTATCACATTCACTACCGAGGCGTTATTGCCACTTGCTACGCCTTGGTCGAAGGTGTAATAATGTAGCAGGCCCGACATCAGCGGGTTAATTTTTTGGGTGGCTGCGCAAAAAACTTCAGAATCGGTTAGCGGGCGGTTCCAAACAGCTGCTTCATCAAGTTTTCCATCGAGCTGAAAAGGCGTGGTTTGGAAATTCACGCGGCCCAAAGTGAGTGGTAGTGTGGCGACGTTAAAAGTGCCAGATGCTGGTATACTTTGTGCCAACACACCATTGTGGTAAAAACGCAATTGGCTGCCCGTATAAACCAGGGCGATGTGCTGCCAGGTGTTGAGTTGACAAGTGTTGCTATTGATGGTAAAAGGGGTCCCAGCACTGTTACGAAATCGCGCTTCAAAATTGGTAGGGCTGAGTTGCAGCATGAAAAAATCGGCGCTTAGTTCATTTCTCAAACCCATGATGCCATCGAAAAAAGGGAAAGCGGGCGCAGCGTTGGTGGGATAGACCCAGCAGGACATCGAAAATCCGGTAAGACTTACCAAGCCAGCACTTGCTCCAGGAATTTCGATATAATCATCAATCCCGTCGAAATCGATACAGTTTTGTTGTTGTGCATGTGCAGGCATTAATGCGAGGAGCATGCCACAGAGCAGTAGGGACTTTTTCATAAACGGCTTTTAATATGGAAAAATACAAAAGCCTGCGAGATTGTCAAACCAAAAATGCAATAACAGCACCGGAAAAGGCTAAAACAATATGTTTAGCGCTAAATTGGTGGTTTACAGTACTTTCAAAAAGGATGGTAGTTGCAATTTGTAGGAAAGAGCCTGTGGCTAAGGCCAATAGAATGTGAAAGGTTTCTTCCATATTAGAGCCGCCAATTTGCAAGATGTAGTGGCCAAGAAGTACGCCTAATGGAGTGGTTAATGCGAAGAAAAGCAACATGCCCAAGCGTTTATTTCTGCTGGGCACCGATTGTTTCAAAACCGTCATTAGCGCAAAGCCAGACGGGAATTTGTGAATAATTACGCCAAAAAGTAAAGGATTTTGCCAAAAAGGCTGGTTGATGCTAAAGGTGCCGTTTAAGGGGACGCCTTCGATGAGGCTGTGGATCGTTAGGCTAAAAAGCAGTCCAAACGACAATCCATTGCGGTGGTAATGCGAATGGTCGTGGTGGCCGTGGTCATGCCCCGCATGTCCATCTAAGTGTAAATGGCCATGTTCTACACCCTCGGAAAACTTTTCCAGTAACATTTGCATGAAAAAGCCTACCAAAATCAACAAACCTTCGTAATGGTGATTGGTTTCGAACACTTCTGGCAAAAGATGCAGAACAGCCGTGGCGAACAAAAAGCCACCGCAAAAAGTGAGGAGTAATTTTAGCTGACGGGAGTAACGGTCTTTTACCGCCATCACCAATAAACCACCAAAAAGTGGACTGAAAATTAACAAACTTAGTCCGAGCCAGCTCATGGTGCTAATTTAAAATATCGCTTGTAAAAAATGCCGATTAAATAACCGATGCTACAGCCAAGCAAGGCGCCACCAACTACGTCTAACGGATAATGTACCCCTACATACACTTGTGCCAGGGAGATGGTTCCCGCCCAAAAGAGCAGTAAAAAAAGGGCAGGTTTAAAAAAGGGCTTGAAAACAAGGCCTAAAAATGAGGCTAAACCAAAGTGGTTGGTGGCGTGGGAAGATGTGAAGCTTTTGCCGCCGCCACATTTTACCAACAAACGCACGTATTCAGCAAAATCAGGGTCGTTGCAGGGACGGAGCCTGCCCACCCAAGGCTTGATAACACTGCTGCTCACCAGGTCGGTAAAAGCAAAAGTGATCAGCACCAGTGCCACCACTATCCAGCCCTTTTTGCCAAAATTAAGAGTGAGCCAAGCAATGAAAAAAAGATAAAGTGGTGCCCAAAAAAACATATTTCGCGTCACAGGTAACCAGGTGTCGAGCCAGGGATGGGCGAGACGCTGGTTAATGAGCAAAAAGAGCTCTTGGTCGAGTTGCAGCAATTGGTTCATAGGCAGCGGGCAATAAAAATGCAACGTGGGCTGTCCGGTTGCGGTGCTTCTAAAGCATAATTGCCAAAGGTTCGCAGGATTTCGAAGCCACTTTTATGGAGGAGGGCAGTCAGCTGTTCAGGACTGTAATTCCGCACTTTTTCGAAAAACCGATAGTAATTACCAGCATCTTCGAAGCTGATTTGTTTGATGATCCACTCGTTGGTGATGTGTCTCGAAATGCTGAATTGGATGTCTTCGACCTGCTTTTCTTCGCTTGGAACATGTGTTTCGGCCACAAAATCGGTATGCAAATAATCGAAAACGAACAAGCCGCCGGGCTTGAGTCCAGTTCTAACGGCTTCCAATACTTGCTGATCTTCTTTCGGGTCATCGAAATAGCCAAAGCTGGTGAAAAGATTGAAGGTCAGATCAAAATAGGCGGGTTTCCACACCTCGCGCATGTCGTGCTCAAAAAAGTGCAAGCTATTGCTGGCCATTTTACGGGCTTCTGCAATGCTACTTGAGGAGAGGTCTAGTCCCGTTACATGAAGTCCATTTTCCGCCATCACCTTTGCATGCCGGCCTCTACCGCAAGCCAAGTCAAGCGCCAAGCTTTTTTTAGGTAGGTTGAGATAGTCGCACAACAAATTGATAAATGACCGGGCCTCTTGCTCATCTCGGTTTTTGTAGAGCAGGTGGTAGTAGGGCGTGTCGAACCACGAGCTGTACCAAGTTTGTACCTGTGCGCGCGGGTTCATTTGAGCAATTCAAATTGAACAGACACAGGCAAATGGTCGCTATAGCCTCCCAAATAACGTGACCCAGCGTAAGTACGCCAAGGATTCCCGGCAAATGGACCTTCTTTTTCGAGGAGGAAGTCGAATTTTTCGGCTTTGGCCGAACCTGACACGTACCGGAGCTTGCCGTTGCCGTTGAAGGTGTGGGTGGAGATGCTGATGTGGTCGATGAATTGCCAAGCACTACGGTAGTTGTAGCTGCCTTGGGAGCTGTCGCTGTTGAGGACGAGAAAAGGATTGTAGAGCGGAAAGCTGCCGTTTGGTAAGCTGTCTGCTCCCATGATTTGGCGAGGTGCTATGTCGCTCGGACCGTCGTTAAAATCGCCCATGGTGAGGATGTGGGCATTCGGGTCGGCTTTGAGCAGACTGTCCATGGCATGACGCACGGTATTGGCGGCTGCAATGCGGTTGATTTCAGACTTTTCTTGTCCCCCGCTGCGCGATGGCCAATGGTTTACAAAGACATGCAGCCTGCTTTTGTTTTTGAGTTGACCCGTCACCAGCAGCACGTCGCGAGTAGGCCAAGGTTTTTCGCCGGGAAGGGTTACGGTTAGGCTCTGACTGGCAAGTAGTTTAAATTTTTTGCTATCGTAAATCAAGCCAACATCGATGCCGCGGTTGTCTGGCGACTCGAAATGTACCAAAGTATATTTCCGGCCTTTTTGGTGGATGTTTCTACGCAAATCATCGGCAACTTGGCGGTTTTCGATTTCGCAAATGCCCAATAAGTCTGGTCCCGAAGCAGCGTTCATGGCGCTGATCACTTGTGCTAATCTTACAAGTTTTATTTCATAACGTTCGGCTGTCCAGTTATTCTTACCTCCAGGAAGAAACTCTTCATCGTTTTTTTTCGGGTCGTCGAGGGTATCAAAAAGGTTTTCTACATTGTAATGGGCAACGTACAGGCGATTTGATTGACCAGCAGCCTTAAAACTTAAAAAAATTAGAGCGCTGTAAATCAGCGTTTTGTAAAATATTTTCATGGGAGTAACAAACAGTTAACCTTGCTCACTTTGCAAAGCGAAATTAACACATTAAAATTGTAATGTTTGCGAAGCCTTGATGAACAGCTTAAGATGATTTAAAAGCGCTAAAAATGAAGACGTTAATGATACTCCGACACGCCAAAGTGGGCTTTGACCTCACGGGACAGGCGGATGTAGAGCGTGTACTTACGCATTCCGGTAAACAAGACGCCATAAAACTGGCATATAAACTCAAAGGTAGAAACGATGTGGTGGATTTATTTTATTGCAGTCCTGCCGCCCGCACGCGCCAAACGCTCGATGCAATCACAGAAATTTTGGCTCCCACCGGCGTCATAGAACGGGTAGGTAGTTTGTACCAAGCGCGTGAAGATGCGGTGCTACAATTGGTTCAATCGGCTCCAGATCACCTGAATGCCGTCATGGTAATTGGTCACAATCCCTCCATGACCCAGCTATCTAATTTATTGGCCGCCGATTTGCGGCTCGATCATTTGCCTACATGTGGCTTGGTAGTGATTACCTTTGAGGTCGAGAAATGGTCTCAGCTTCAATCGGGTGCCGGGAAAATTGCTTGGTTCGATTTTCCTAAGAACGATTATTCTATTTTATAAAAATGAGTCTCAAAAACCCCGCAATTCTTTATAAAAAGCAAGTCAATGGCTTGAAATTTCAATTGCTCAACCGCGAGATCAGCTGGTTGGCGTTTAATGCGCGGGTTTTGCAAGAAGCCGAAAATCCCGATGTTCCATTGCTGGAGAGAATAAAATTTTTGGCCATCTTCTCTTCTAATTTGGATGAGTTTTTTAGGGTGCGAGTAGCTTCCCAGCGCAGGTTGTTGTCATTGCGCCCAAGTCAGATTCTAAAACTAAAGTTTCATCCGGACAGTGTGCTTAACCAAATCCAGCAGACTGTTATCCGACAGCAAGCCCGATTTGAAAGTATCTTCCACGATGAAATTTCACCCGCTTTAGAGGCAGCAGGCATCGAGATAATTAGTGAAAAAGAGGTTTCAGAACCGGAGAGCGATTTTTTAAGGCAGGTTTTTAAGACTCAGATTTTCCCTTATCTCACGCCCATCATGCTCAATACCCGGGCGCCGGCACCTCATGTAAAGGATGCTTACATTTATTTGGCAGTGAAGATGAGCAAGTCGAAGGATCTCGATGACTTTAAATACGCCCTCATTGAGCTTCCAACCAAAGTAGCGCCGCGTTTTTTTGTCATTCCCTCAACGGATGAGCATCGCAAAGTGATTTTATTAGATGATGTAGTGCGCTACAATTTGAACTTGGTTTTTGCCTTGTTTGATTTTGATAAATATGATGCTTATACTATCAAAATCACCCGCGACCAAGAGCTTGATATTGAAAGTGATTTGAGTGAATCTTTGGTCGATAAAATCAACAGATCGCTGAAAGACCGTAAAAGAGGCGATCCAGTACGTTTTATTTATGACACCACCATGCCGCTTGATTTGCTGGAGTTTTTAATCCGCAGGTTGGACTTGGATAAATCGAACCTCATTCCTGGCGGTCGCTACCACAATTTCAGCGATTTTATGGATTTTCCAGACTTGGGACGCAGTGACTTAAAATACCAACCCTTGCCGCCGCAGCATCTGCCGTATCTAGATAAATACTACCGCATTTTTGACGCCATCCGCAAGCAAGATGTGATGGTACATCATCCTTATCAGTCGTTTGACTATGTGATTCGTTTTTTACGCGAAGCAGCCATTGATCCGGAGGTGAAAAGCATTAAAATCACCTTGTATCGGGTTGCGAAAATCTCTAGCGTGGTTAATTCGCTCATTACTGCAGTAATGAACGGCAAAGAAGTCACGGTTTTAATTGAGGTGCTCGCTCGTTTCGACGAAGAAACCAATATCTACTGGGCTGGCAAGCTGGAGGAAGTGGGTGCGAAGGTAATTTACGGTTACGAAGGCATGAAAGTGCACAGTAAAATGTGTTTGGTTTCGCGACATGAGAAAGGCCGCATCCGCGAATATGCGCATTTAAGCACCGGCAATTACAATGGTTTTACAGCACGCATTTATTGCGATGATGGTCTTTTTACGGCCGATCGACGCATTACCTCCGAGGTGAGCCGTCTTTTCAAAAGCATGGAAAAGGGCAATAAGGTGTATACGTATCGCCATTTGTTAGTAGCCCCACATTATATGCGCGAGCGTTTTGTGGAGTTGATTGACAAGGAAATTACCAATGCAAAGCAAGGCGAAACAGCTTATATCATTTTAAAAATGAACAGTCTGGTTGACCCCGATATGATTCTCAAACTCTACGAGGCGAGTGTGGCGGGGGTTAAAATTCGCCTCATTGTTCGGGGCATATGCTGCTTGCTCCCTGGTGTCAAAGGATTGAGCGAAAACATTGAGGTAACCAGTATTATTGACCGCTTTTTGGAGCATTCAAGGGTATATATTTTTGCGAATAAAGGCAACGAAAAAATGTATTTATCGTCCGCCGACTGGATGACTCGTAATTTGAGTCACCGCATTGAAGTTGCATTTCCCATCCTAAGTGCTGACCTTCGCCGCGAAATCAGGGATATGATTGAATTTCAGCTGCGCGACAACGTTCGCGGCCGAAATATGAACCATCCGCTGCAAAATGAGTTGAAAAAGCCTAAATTTGAGGGTGATGTCATCATACGCGCTCAAACAGCCTCTTATGCTTATTTCGGTGTGTAGAAACCTGAGATCACCCCGCAAATAGAAAATTAAAATTGAAGGTAGCCGCCATCGACATCGGGTCAAACGCAGCCCGTTTGTACATCTGTAGTTTTTTTAACGATGGGGATGATCGTGCCCGCATTAAAATCCTAGAATTCGTAAGAGTGCCACTGCGTTTGGGCGAGTCTGTGTTTCAAGATGGGTTGATTAGTGCCGATAAAGAGGAGGATCTTAAGAAGATGCTGATCTCTTTTAAGCTGTTGATGGATTTGTTTGGGGTGGAAGACTTTCGGGCTTGCGCCACTTCCGCGATGCGGGAGTCTAAAAATGGTCAAGAAGTAGCCGATCGGTTGAAAACCGAAACGGGTATCGCCATTGAAATCATCACCGGTCAGCGTGAGGCCGAACTCATTTACAAAGCCCATCAAGGAGCCCTCGAAGAAGGTAAAAAAATCATGTTTGTGGATGTAGGCGGTGGTTCCACTGAAATATCTTTGTTGCATGGTGAAAAACAACTGGCATCGCACTCCTTTGATTTGGGCGGGGTGCGCATCTTGGATGGTCGCGATACGGAAGAAAGCTGGAAGGAACTGAAAAATTGGTTGAAAACAGTGATTAGGCCGTTGGCACCAGATTATGCCTTGGGAACAGGTGGTAACATCAACAAAATGTTTAATTTAATGAGCTTGAAAGAAGGTAAATTTGCCACTTCTAAGCAGCTGCAAACCACCTATGATTATGTGAGTAGTTTCCCGATGGAGCAGAGGATTAAAAACCTGGGACTTAATTCAGACCGTGCTGACGTGATTTTGCCGGCCTGCGACATTTATCTGGCCGTAATGAAAGCCAGCGGTGTAAATCGGGTGACCATTTCAGGCCTAGGCTTGAAAGAGGGTATTGTGGCAGAATTGCTAGAGAAGCACTACCAAGCGGTGATTCGGCTCTTTCAGGGCAACGAACGCTTTAGCGTGCAGTAAACTATTTTCTTTTTAAAATCCAGTTGTCTTGCATTGGCTTGCCTTTGCTCATGCCGCCTGGCTGATGTTGCACAACCTCGAAGTGGGTTCCCCAAAACTGCCGCATGAATTGCGGAGGGTGGTAGGCGCCAAAAATTTTATGGCCTTCAGGACCCGTGGCGCGTATCACCAACTGATTTTGTTGGTAGCTCTGTGTTTCGAAATTGCTCATTTGATGCAAAAAAACAGCTCCTTGTGTGGTGACGTACAACATGCCTCCAGGTGCTAAAACACGTGCTAACTCTAGTTTCCAGTTTTCATGAGCCGCCGCCGAAAGGTGGGTAAAGATGGAAATGCCGATAGCGGCCTGCACCGAAGCGGAAAGCAGGTCGAGCGGGGGCGTTAATTCATTTTTGAAAAATCGAATGTTGGGCAAAGCGGCGCTGCACCAATCAATGGTTTCTTGGTGATAATCGGTGCCAATAACCTGCCAGTTTTCGAAAATATCCGGTAGATGCCGGGTGATGCGGGCGGGACCGCAGCCCCAATCTAAAATAGTGCCCTTTTCTGGCAAATGTGCCGCAAATTGGCCTTTGATCCAGCGCGCCGTACGTTCTCCATCTTCCAAATAATGTTTATAATTGAGTCCATAAGCAATGTAAAGCAGGTATGGCGGAGGAAAATTTACAGCTGGATGAGCTGCTAAAAAAGCCTTTCCCTCGCGGTAATAGCTGAGGTGTATTTTAAGATATTTGAGCTGGGTGATGAGCATCATCAGTCCCATTTTGCGGAGAAGCGGCTTTATTTGGTGCTTTAGCGTCATTGATGCAGCGAAAATACAGCATTCCGAGTAATTGTGGTTGATTTCTCACTGCATTTCAATCCCCTAAAAGCGGTATTGTGCCTGTATTTTGAATTCTGAACGCCGGTTGCCAAGAGATTGTTCGAGTCCGCTGCCAACGGTCGTGCGGTCGTTGAAACGGCTGCTGCTGTAGCGCAACCAGAAGTCTAAGCCCCTTTTGTAACGGTATTGCACTAGCAAAACAGACCGCAGGCCTTGTCCCGACAACATGCCCATACCCTGTGAATACAGTAAATCTGGCTCGCTCAGGTAAAAGCGGTTGTCGAAATTGGCAGCATCAAATTGCGCTTGTTGCCAGCTGATGCGCCATGCACCATTTTGCCATTTGATGCGGTACGACAGGGCGAAGGCGGATTCTAAAGGTCCATTTTGTTGGAAAGTATGACGGTCGGCACGGAGCTGCACCTGCCATTGCTCGTCTATTTGTTGCGCCCATTGTGTGCTCAAGCGCCATTGTTCGTAAGGCAAGGGTGCTGAGAATATACCCTCATTGACGTTCCTTTCTCGAACGGAATGTCGAAAGCGTACCCATAGTTTGCTATTTCGGGTGGGCTGATAACTCCATTGCAACCGCTGGTCAAGGGCCTGAGAGGGTGCATTTACGCGATAACGAAGCCATGGATGTTGGTAATGATCGATGTAATAATCAAGTTGATTTTTGCGGTTGTGCTCATAGCTCACTTGCCAAAGTAATCCTTTTTCATTAGTCAAATTGCTTCCAGCGCTTAGGCTGTTCCCAAAAAAACTATGATAGCTCGCGGGATAATGGCGATAACTCCATTGCAATTGTAGTTTTGAATTGGCTGAAAGCACTAGATGCTGCACCAAAGCAGGTGTTTCGGCTTGGAAAAGCGCTATTTCTCCAAATTGTTGCCATTTGCCCTTACGCCAACGATGTGAGAGGCTTGTGTGGAAAAAGACAGCTCCCGTAACGTTGAAACGTTGGTATAAAGCAGGGCGCGGGAGCAACGGTAAATTGCTTTTCATATACTGTGTTTGCCAATGAATGCCAATTTGCGGGCGGTTATAGCTCAGTTGTATGCCTGCACCTTGAACGCCCAAGTTGTACCGACGTACCAATTCGGTTGAGGTTCGAAAACGATTTGAGACTTGTATACTCGTAGCGCTATTCACCCCGTCTTCAAAGGCGCTCTCCACGCTCGCCGACCAACGCATATTGAAAATCCAGGGCAGCACATGCCAGTTTGGATGAAGCCGATAACGGGCTGCCATGCCTCGATAAATGCCGTATGGCTGATTGCCGCTGGCACCTTGGATGCCGCTGCCAGCCTGGTAACTGCCTGCAATGCCCGCACTTCGTCCAGGAGTGAAGCCGTTGTTCACCACTAAGCCTTGTCCGAGTTGTAGCTGGTAATCGCCAATAACAAAACGCTCAAGCCGTCCATTTGACTTACTCATAAAATGTCCGCCAAGTCGGTCGATACCCAGTTCTCCAGGGTCGCGACTGGCAGTTAAGGCTATGCTGTGGCGGCTGCCAGATTGCCGGTATTGTAGCAGAAGGGCTTGCGGACTGCCCGCATAATGACTTAATTCAGCTTGTTTTCGAGCAGGGTCATAGGCTTGCTGGGGTTCTAAAATGCGTTGTGTGCGGACTAAAAGTCGGTGTTTGGCACTCCTCAGACTGTACCCCAAGCTGCCTTGCTGGTGACCCGGTGTTACAAAACAATAGGGCGCTATGGCTTTGATGCGTTCGGGGGTGAAGGCAGGGATGGCTTGCAATTCATACCAAGCCAGCAAAGCACCAAATTTTTGCCGATGGGCGAGGAGTGCGCGTATTTCTGCTGGATAGAGTAGTCCCGTTTGCAGCAACTGGCTTTCATCGGCCCGATTGAGATTGATGGGATGGGCCAACAATTGTTCTTTGAGCAGCAAAAACTCGCTCAACTGCTCTTCTTTTATTGCCGTGGCTCCTGCTTCGTCACTCTCGAGCCATTCTTCGAGCCATGCTTCGGGCGGCTGGGCATGACTTAAACTTGGTGCCAAAAAGGAAAGAATGCCTAAACTCAGTACAATAAGGAGCTGAATAAGGAGGAGCTGGCGGCGGTTCATGGCCAGCTTCCTTCTAAACCGCTGTTCCACCAGGGACCAGGTAGCAATTGGTATTGGATGCCGAAGTGAAAGCGCATTTTTTGATATTGATACTGCATGCCCACGCTCATGCGCCTGTAACCCGTTGACCAGGCAAAGTCCACTTGCCATTGCGCTATCGGCCTGTATAGAAATCCTACGCCGAAATCACCTCCTGCACCCAGTTGCTGGCGATAGGTGACAAACAGCTGGCATTTGTCGCGCTGGTATTGAACTGCTAACAGGCTTTGAGCCCGCTGCGGAGGTTTCTCTTTGTGTTGTTGGAGGGGTTGGTAGAGCTGCTGCATGGCCAAGTGTGCTTGCCAATGGCTGTTTATGCGTGATGAAATCCCTAAACTGGCATTCACATTGGTGCGGCTTTGTTCTGCAATGCGCAGGCGACTGGCCTGAAGTCCAATACCAAATTGCCATTTCCCCAAAAACAGACCTGTATGTAATCGATAATGCTGCTCTCGGTACAAGGCATCTCCCCAGTCATCCAAAAAAAAGGCTTGATGGTACCTGCTTTTTTGTCTATGAATGGCTAATTGTCTCGCATTTAGTCCTTCTACTTCACCATAGTGGTGCAGGCTGCCGCCAAAGGTCCAGCCCATCTCCGATTGCCTTCCTTGCGGAAAACTGCGTGCAGCAAAGGCGGAAGCACCCAAGGGCAAGTCCATGCTCAAGGCTTGCAAGCGATTGGCAGCAGGCAAGGGTGGTTGTGCATTCAAATACGTGTTCCATGGCCAAATCAGTCCAAAAACCATCCAAGCTTTCATACCTGCAAACTACAATGCGGAAAAGCGTTAGTCGGTAATTACCGGATAATTATCGGCCATAATGGCTCTTTTTGAGTGATAATAAAGACAAATTGTCTGTTATTTTAAAAATATGGAGCCAAAAGTGCCTGAATCGGGGATTTTTCATGAATGGTACGTGATTTGAACAAGAGCTTATAGAAACCAAAAAAAAATAAGGAGATACAATTATGACACTCGTAAAATTCAATCACAGGACCATGTTTCCAACCTTTGCGGACCGTTTATTTAACGGTGATCCCTTCACAATGGCGGAGAGCAGATCAAACCATGACCGCAGCTGTGTGCCAGCAGTAAATGTACGTGAAACCGATGCCGCCTTTGAAGTTGAAATAGTGGCCCCTGGCCGCCAGCGCAACGATTTCAAAGTGAAGTTGCAGGAGCAAGTACTCAGCATCAGCGGCGACAAAAAAACGGAAGGCGAAAGTAAAGACGTCCAAAGCAAGTACAGCCGCAAGGAATTCAGTATCGAACACTTCGAACGGTCATTTTCCTTGCCAGAAAACATTCAGGAAGATCAAATCAAGGCCGCTTACGAAGCAGGCGTGCTCAAATTAGTCATCCCTAAAAAGGAAGCGGAGCAAGCGCCTCAACCACGCATTATCGACATCCTTTAATTACAAGGGTTTATTTTTAGGTGGAAGCCGGAATGGAAAGCCAAAAGCTGGAAATTCCGGCTTTTTGCGTCCCTAACCAAGCCTTTCTTAACAACCCTCGTTTTTTTTAAATAAATTTGTAATCAAATACCCCAGCATGAATTTCTACCGTAAATATTTTCGTTTTCAGCCGCTTTATCATTTATTGGTTTTTCCACTTGCCCTGACCTTTTTTGCGGTCTGTGTTTACATGCTCGTGGTGTACAGCTACGAAGGCGCTGGCATTGAAGTAGCGTATTTTGCCTTGTTGAGCGTATTGATTTTGTTGATCGGCGTGCAAAGTCGCCGCTTGCCTTTCCACAACCAGCGTCGCATCATGATGTTGGAGATGCGCTTGCGTTATTTGGAGCTTTCTGGTAATAATTTTCGTAAGCTGGAGCAGCAGTTGAACATTCACCAGATTGCCGCCTTGCGCTTGGCCTCAGATGAAGAACTACTTCCTTTGATTGAACAAGCTTTGGCCGAACGGCTTACAGGTAAACAAATCCGCCAACGCATTAAAACGTGGCGCTCAGACAAGCACATTATTTGATAGAAAGGGTACCCTTCGCTGCGAAGCTCCAGGAACCGAGTGAAATAAAAGGTTAACAGTTATTTCACTCGGTTTTACCAGCGCATCACGGCCGAAGCCCAGGTGAAGCCGCTGCCGAAAGCCGCAAACATCACCAAATCGCCTTTTTGAATGAGGCCAGCTTCCCAAGCCTCGCTCAAGGCAATGGGAATGGTAGCCGCCGTGGTATTGCCGTAGCGCATGATGTTGTTGTAAACTTGGTCGTCGCGCAGTTGCATTTTTTGTTGGATATACTGACTGATGCGCAAATTGGCTTGGTGCGGGATGAGGAGCTTGAGGTCGCTTGCCTGCAGGCTATTGGCGGCCAAAGCTTCATTGATTACCTCCATAAAGCGTACTATGGCATGTTTGAATACGAAATTACCGTTCATATAGGGGTAGTAGGTAGTATCCTCAGGATCGTTGCGGGCAAGGATAGCGGGTACCCAGTCGCGGGTGTTCGGGCCTTCTAAGGCAAGCTCCTTGGCATGCCTGCCTTCGCTGTGGAGGTGTGTGCTCAAAAGGCCCCGGTTGGTGTCGTCGGTTGCGCTCATCACCACCGCTCCCGCGCCATCGCCAAAAATTACACTAACGCCGCGCCCGCGAGTAGTCATATCTAAGCCGCCGCTGTGCAGCTCCGAACCAATCACTAAAATATGCTTGTACATGCCCGTTTTGATGAATTGATCAGCCACTGACATGCTGTACACAAAACCAGAGCATTGATTGCGCACGTCTAATGCGCCAATTTCTTTTAGCAGGCCGAGTTGCTCTTGCACTTGCACGCCAGGGCCAGGGAAGTAATAATCGGGACTCAGCGTTGCAAAAATGATAAATTCGATATCGTCGGGTTGCAAGCCAGCCCGCTCAATAGCAATTTTAGCTGCTTTTGTACCCATGGTTGAGGTGGTATCTTCACTGCCCGGCACAACATAACGCCGCTCTTCAATACCTGTTCGCTCAATAATCCACTCGCTATTGGTATCCATGCGCTGGACGAGGTCTTCGTTTTTGACCACATTGTCAGGAACATAATGCCCAACCCCGCTGATGATAGACCTTTTTAACATATGACTTAATTTAGATTGTCAAGATACAATATTGCCTTAATATTTAAGATTCAAAAAGAAGGTTTGTATTCCAAATTCCAGAAGTATATTTGACCATCTATAATGCGTTATGCCGGTGCAAACTCTTATTACCTATAGCTACCTAAACGACATCTCTGGGGGAGACATGGACTTCCAGCGCGACATTGTGATTACTTTTTTGGAAGAAATGGTAGGAGAAATGGATAGAATGCGTCAAGCTTTGGCCAAAGAAGATTGGGAAACTCTAGGTAACGTGGCCCACAAGATGAAAGCACCTATCGGAATGATTTGTGTAGAAGTGATGCGTGGTTTGGTGCTGAAAATCGAAAACAACAGCAAAGATCAGGTGGACTTGACCTTCATGCCAGCAGATGTGCAGCAGTTTTTAGACTACCTCGAATTGGCCATGCAGCAGCTCAGAGCAGATCTCTAACAATTTTAGGTTCCTATTTCTAGGCTTGCAAGGCGCTGCCGATTAACTTGACCTGCTTACAAAAAGCCTAATTCCAGTTTGGCCTCCTCACTCATGAGGTCCTGGTTCCAAGCAGGCTCAAAAGTTAATTCCACTTTTACATCGCTAACGCCTTGTACCCCTTTTATTTTTCCTTCAACTTCACCAGGTAGGGTGCCGGCAACAGGACAAGCAGGAGAGGTGAGGGTCATTAGAATATCAACTTTGCCGCCTGGACTCACTTTTACTTCGTAAATAAGTCCCAATTCATATATATCGACCGGAATTTCGGGGTCGAAAATAGTCTTCAGGATACTGACGACATCGTTTTGTATTTCTACGAAGCTGCGTTCGATTACTTCACTCATGGATTCAGTTATTTTCGGTTTTCGATTGAAAAGCCAAGGCATAGGTGCGCATTTGTTTCAGCATATGGCCTAAACCGTTGGCACGATTGGGAGAAAGGTGGGTGGCCAGACCGATGCGGTCGACCACGTAAAAATTGCCGTGCAGGATGTTTTCTGGCGTTTGACCATCGAAAACACGCACCAGCAAGGCAATGATTCCCTTGGAAATGAAGGCGTCGGAATCGGCATGGTAACGTACGCGGTCGCCTTCCATTTCGGCATGCAACCAAACAGTACTTTGGCAGCCTTTGATCACATTTTCGGTCACTTTTTGTGCTGGTGTGAGCGATTGCAAGCTTTTGGCTAAGTCGATGAGGTAGCCGTATTTATCTTCCCAATCGTCCATAAAACCAAAATCCTCAATCAGTTTGTCTTGTATTTCGTTCATGTTAGCCATTAGGAAAGCATTTTTTGGGCCTTTTGCAAGGCGGTGATAAAGCGGTCGATTTCTTCGAAGGTATTGTAAAAAGCGAAAGAAGCGCGGCAGCTACCGGGAATTTGGTAGCGATCCATCACGGGTTGCGCGCAGTGGAAGCCGGTACGAATGGCGATGCCCATTTGGTCGAGGAGCACCCCCACATCATAAGGATGGGCGTTGCCGAGCAGAAAGCTGAGTACGCAACGCTTGTCTGCAGCCGTGCCGATGATCCGGATGCCAGGTATTTCACTGATTTTGGCGGTGGCATAAGCCAGCAGTTCGTTTTCGCGGGCTTCAATGTTGTCTAAGCCAATGGCTTGCAAATAATCGATGGCGGTACCAAAAGCAATTACGTCGGCGATGTTGGGCGTACCTGCCTCAAGCCTCAGCGGCAATTCGTTGTATGTGGTCTTTTCAAAAGTCACTTCCTTAATCATGTCGCCACCACCTTGGTAGGGAGGAAGGGTTTCGAGTACTTCCCGCTTGCCGTAAAGAATACCGATGCCGGTTGGGCCAAGCATTTTATGAGCTGAAAAACAAAGGAAATCGCAATCTAATGCCTGTACGTCGATGGTGCTGTGTGGCGCGGCTTGGGCGGCATCTACCAAAGTAAAGGCACCTGTAGCTTGCGCTAGTTCAATCATTTGAAGCACTGGGTTTACCGTACCGAGGGCATTGCTGATCCAACTGAAAGCCGCCATTTTGGTGCGCGGCGAAAGCAATTGGGCGAAAGCATCGAGCGATACTTCTCCGTTGTCGAGGATGGGGGCCACAACTAACTTGGCGCCCGTACGCTCGCAAAGCATTTGCCAAGGAACGATGTTGGCGTGGTGCTCCAAGCCGGTAATCAAAATCTCATCACCCGCCTTCACATGTAGCGAACCCCAACTGCTGGCCACTAAATTAATGGCCCCGGTGGTGCCGCTGGTGTAAATGATCTCAGCTTCTTCGCGGGCATTTAGCAACAGTTGTACTTTGCGCCGTGTGGCTTCAAAGGCAGCAGTGGCTTGCTGACTCAAACTATGTACGCCACGGTGCACATTGCTATTGTAACGACTGTAATAAGCTACCAACGCATCAATTACCTGCTTGGGCTTCTGTGAAGTCGCAGCATTATCGAAATACACGAGTGGTTTGCCATTTACTTGTTCTTCAAGTATCGGAAAATCGGCGCGAATGGCCTGCCAATCGATTTGGGTAGCTGTCGTCATTTATTCAAAACTAATTTGCATGCGTTGAAGTTCCTCCATCAACTGGGCCATAAGGTCATCGCGTAAAGCTTCAATGCGCACTGCCTCTACTACTTCGCCGGCAAAGGCGGTGAGCAGGATGGTGCGGGCTTTTTCTGCGCCGATGCCCCTTGATTTGAGGTAAAATAATTCGTTTAAGTCTAACTGACCTACTGTAGCGCCGTGCGAGCATTTTACATCATCTGCAAAAATCTCCAACTCAGGCTTGGCATTCACCGTACCTGTGTCTGCGAGCAAAATGTTGGCATTACTTTGGTAAGCATTGGTCTTTTGGGCATCAGGACGCACCAGTACTTTGCCATTAAAAACGGCTTTGCCTTCAGGACCCACAATTCCTTTGTAGAGCTCGTGACTGTAACAATTGGGCATGGCGTGGTCCACTAGCGTATGGTTGTCGATGACGTTATCATGATCTAACAAATACAAACCGAAAAAGTGTGTTTCACAGTTTTTTTCTGCGTGGCGGGCTTGCAGATTGTTGCGAATTATTTGTCCGCTCCAGCTGAAAGTGGCGTTGTAATAACGCGAATCACGACCTTGCTCCACACGGGTGGTGCCTACCTGCCAAGCATCGCCGTAACGGGTCTGCAATTTGTAATGCTCCACATCGGCATTATCGCCTACCACTACTTCGGTTACCACATTGTCGAAAATGGGCGACTCACTGATGTATTTTTCTATCAGGACGAGCTTGCTGCCAGCTTCTGCTACTACCAGGTTGCGCTGGTTGTTCCAGCCGCGCTCTTGGGTGCCCGTACTGATGTGATATACCACTACGGGACGATCACAGACTTCATTTTTGGTGAGGTGGATCACAAATCCATCATTGGCGAGCGCTAAATTGAGGGCGGTTAGGCCTTCAATAGCATGCTGGGCATATTTACCGAGATGGGTATTCAGCAAATCAGATCGCAGGTTGCGAGCTGTGGCCAAATTGCTGATGTACATCTGCTCACTTTCGAATGAACGACTCAAGCTTCTTGCAAAACGACCGTTTATAAATACCAGCTCGATGGCATCGATGCCATCGATCCGATACTTGCTGATATCCACAGTGGATTCATCTAAAATAGGTAGATAATTGCTTGGATCGAGAGAATTAAGCCCTTTGAAATTCGTGTATTTCCATTCTTCCAAATCTGGATGTGGCAAACCAAGTCTTTCAAAATGGGCCAAGGCCTCTAGGCGCAGGCCTTCTTGAACACCACCTGCCGTATGCTGCAGATAATCTTTCAAGCGTTCGATAAGTGGTAGCTGCGTTGTTTCAATATTCATAGGGCTGCAGCTTTCACTTCCTCTTTAATCCAGTCGTATCCTTTTTCTTCTAGCTCGTAAGCAAGTTCTTTGGTGCCCGATTTTACAATCTGGCCATCCAATAATACATGCACAAAATCGGGTATGATATAGTCAAGCAAGCGTTGGTAGTGGGTAATTATCACAAAGGCGTTGTCTTTGTTTCGGAGTTTGTTCACGCCATCCGATACAACGCGTAGGGCATCGATATCGAGTCCTGAGTCAGTTTCATCGAGTATAGCCAGCTTTGGGTCAAGCATGGCGAGCTGAAAAATTTCGTTCCGCTTTTTTTCACCGCCCGAAAAACCTTGGTTTACCGAGCGCTTCATTAAATTAGGGTCTAAGGCTACCAATTCGGCTTTCTCCCGCATTGTTTTGAGGAAAGTACTGGCGTCCATGTCTGGTAAGCCTTTGTATTTGCGCTGCTCATTGATGCAGGTGCGCATAAAATTAGTGTTGCTTACGCCTGGAATTTCAATTGGGTATTGGAAAGCGAGAAAGATACCCTCCCAGGCCCGTACTTCTGGGGCCAATTCAAGGAGATCCTTGCCATTGAACAGCACTTCACCACTTATTTCATACCCACCTCTGCCGGCAATAATACCTGATAAGGTAGATTTCCCAGAACCATTTGGTCCCATGATAGCATGCACTTCACCAGGATTTACCTCCAGATTGATGCCGTTGAGTATTTTTTTATCGTCAATTGACGCCTTCAGGTTATTTATTTTTAGCATGAATGTTTTTTAAACACGGGGGACACAGAGTTCATAGAGATTAAGATTTTTGTGCTTCCGTTGCTCAGTTGAATTAATTTACTTTTTACTAGATTATCTATCTTTAGCATGACTACTTTTCAAACAGGGGCTTCACGGAGAATGTGTTTTTCGTGCTTCCGTCGTTTAAGTGTGGTGCTATACTTTTTATTTATTGAGGATTTGGATGCCGGTAACTTGGCTCCGTATCCGCTGTTGCTGACCTCGCTTATCCGACGGAGCCTTCAAGTGAAATGGCCAACAATTTTCTTGCTTCTACCGCAAACTCCATGGGCAATTTATCGAGCACTTCTTTGGCGTAGCCGTTTACAATCAAGGCCACAGCATCTTCTTGCGAAATACCACGCTGGTTGCAGTAAAACAGGATGTCTTCCCCAATTTTTGAAGTAGTAGCTTCGTGTTCTACCGTTGCCCCATTGTTGTTGATTTCGAAATAGGGGAAGGTATGAGCTCCGCATTTGTCGCCCATCAGTAAGGAGTCGCACTGACTGTAATTACGGGCGTTGGCAGCGGATTTGCGCACTTTTACCAAACCGCGGTAAGAGTTTTGGCTTTTACCTGCACTGACACCCTTACTCACAATTCTACTTTTGGTGTTTTTGCCAATGTGAATCATTTTGGTACCTGTATCAGCCTGCTGCTTGTTATTGGTAATGGCCACGCTGTAAAACTCACCGATGCTGTTATCGCCCTTGAGCACCACACTGGGATATTTCCAAGTGATGGCTGAGCCAGTTTCTACTTGGGTCCAGCTTATTTTAGAGCCATTCCCCATGCATACACCACGCTTTGTAACGAAGTTGTAAATGCCGCCTTTGCCGTCTTTGTCGCCAGGATACCAGTTTTGTACCGTGCTGTATTTGATTTCGGCATCTTCCATAGCCACTAACTCTACAACCGCGGCATGGAGTTGATTTTCGTCGCGCTTAGGCGCCGTACAACCTTCTAGGTAACTCACGTAGCTGGCGTCTTCGGCGATGAGCAGGGTGCGCTCAAACTGTCCAGTTCCTTTCGCGTTAATGCGGAAGTAAGTACTGAGTTCCATCGGGCAACGCACGCCTTTGGGAATGTATACGAAGGAACCATCGCTGAATACGGCACTGTTGAGGGCCGCAAAGTAGTTGTCGGTGTAAGGAATTACCGATCCCAAATATTTTTTTATCAACTCAGGGTACTCTTGTACCGCGTCACTGATAGAACAAAAAATCACACCTTTTTCTGCTAATTTTTCTTTGAAAGTGGTGATAACTGACACAGAGTCCAAAACGGCATCAACCGCTACTCCAGCCAAAATGAGCTGCTCCTCAAGGGGAATGCCCAATTTGTCGTAGGTGGCTTTGATTTCCGGATCGAGCTCGTCTATGCTGTTTAACTTACTGCCTTCTTTTGGAGCTGCATAGTAGCTAATATCTTGGTAGTCAATGGGCGGGAACTTCACGTTCTGCCAGTCGGGTGCGGTCATGCCCAACCAATGACGGTAGGCCTTTAAACGCCAATCGAGTAACCATTGAGGCTCATTTTTTTTGGCGGAAATGAAGCGTACCGTATCTTCGGACAGTCCTTTTGGAAGAATGTCCTGCTCTATATTGCTTACAAATCCGTATTTGTATTCGTCTCCTGTGATCTGCTCGAGTATGTCCTGTTCTGATGTGTTCATTCCGGTTGTATGTATTTAGACTTATTCTGAATTAGGAAACAAAGATAGTTTAAAAAAGGTTTAACTTGATTGCGAAATGTATCAGTAAATCAAGGTATTCGGATATATTTATCTTTTTATTTATTGAATTTAAGAGGTTTATTTAATCTATAGTGGGCAGTGTTTTTTGAAGTTGACCAAACCGAGGCCTACCGAACTGAAGCGCGCAAATGCATGATTTTGGCACATCTGATCTTTTGTCGTGACCCCCTTTCTCAACAATTGCTTAGATTCGCTGCATGCAACCTTTAGATCCCCGCCTTGAAGCCTTCAGCAGGTTACTCACCATCATGGATGAATTGCGGGAGCAATGTCCTTGGGACCGCAAGCAAACCATGGAAACGCTTCGTCCCCTCACCATCGAGGAAATGTACGAATTGGCCGATGCCATTGTCAAAAATGACTTGGAGGAGGTAAAAAAGGAGCTAGGGGATGTAATGCTGCACTTGGTTTTCTATGCTAAAATTGGTTCCGAAAAGGGGGCGTTCGACATCACAGACGTGCTAAACGGCATCTGCGAAAAGCTCATCCACCGGCATCCCCACATTTACGGAGATGTTGTAGTGAGCGGGGAAGAAGAGGTAAAGCAAAACTGGGAAAAGCTCAAGCTCAAGGAAGGCAAAAGTTCGGTGCTCGAAGGTGTGCCCGTATCGCTGCCCTCCATGGTGAAGGCCACCCGTATTCAGGAAAAGGCCAGGGGTGTAGGATTTGATTGGGATAACCAAGAACAAGTATGGGACAAGGTGCAAGAGGAATTAAGCGAGTTAAAAGCTGAAATTGACGCAGGCCGCACAGCAGAAATAGAAGCCGAGTTCGGTGATTTGCTCTTCAGCATGATCAATTACGCCCGTTTTTTGGAGGTAAACCCCGAAAATGCGCTTGAAAAAACGAATCAGAAGTTCATCAAACGTTTTCAGCACCTCGAAAAGGGTGCTGCTGCTAGTGGCCGTAAATTGCAAGACATGACTTTGGCCGAAATGGATGCTTATTGGAACGAAGCCAAAAAGATATGAGCCCAAAAGGTATGGAGTGGATTTTGATGCTGTTCTTATGCCTACCCTGTTTAACAGGAGCGCAATCAGCCGTCTTTTTGAGTGAGCCCGCGGTTCAAAATCAAACCTTGCCAGGTTTTGAAAAGATGGAACTTCGGTTGCACCCGTTTTCCAAAGATTATTTAAAGTCGTTTGCGCAAGACGGCTGGGGCATACTCAAAGCTCCTGCCTCTTGGAATGGCAAGAACTGGGGAAGGTTGGCGTTATCGGGTGCTTTTGTAGCCGTTGCCGTATCTGCAGATCAAGATTTGAAGCGCATCGCAGATCGCTACCCAAAATACGCTTTGCCGTTAAACGTTACCAACGGCTTTGGAAATGGCTTGATAACCTTACCAATAGCTGGCGTTATTTGGTTAGAAGGCCGGTATCGCAACAATCAGCATACCCAATTGGTAGGACTCAATGTGGCCAAGGCTTTTGTCTTAAGCCGTGTGATGGTGCAAGTACCCAAGTATGTCTTTCAGCGATATCGTCCTGTTGATGCGCCCGGCGACCCTTTGCTTTTTGATGGCCCGTTTGGCCGCTACACTCACAACAGCTTTCCTTCTGGTCATGTTACGTCTGCCTTTGCTGCCGCTGCTGTATTTCGCAGGGCGTACATGGATGAGCATCGGTGGGTACCTATAACGTTTTATACGGTTGCCTTGGCCGTTGGTGCCGGACGCCTAGTACAAGGCCAACACTGGTTCAGTGATGTGATTGCCGGAGCCATCCTTGGGCAAGTCGTGGGTGATTATGTAGCCAAAAAAGGGGTTACTCGCTTTGAAGTGGCGGGCAATGGGATGGTTTTTCGGTTTTGAGTTATTGCCAGGCGTTTTTCTGTCGCTGTAGTGCTTATTTTTTGAATCTTGTGCTGCGTCGGGAGCATTTTCTCTTCACCCTTTATTCTTAGAATCTTAATCATTTGTTCATTTCTGTTGGAGGTTGGCAACGTATTATTGCGCATCTAAAAACAAGAGGATGAACAAAATTTTTCGTGGATTTTTGGCTGTTATGGCCCTGATATTGGTCTTTGGTTGTGCCAAAGAAGAAATTACACAAAAGGGACCTGACGACAGCTTTGTTTTTTATGAAGACCAAGGACCAACAACGAGTACTTCCGCTGCCTATTCCGGCTTTCCAGAGACCTTTGAAACAGGTAGCAAGACCTCGTACACCGCTGCCGATGTAACCTTGAGCACCGGTGTGTGGAATTTGAATGATGCCTTGCTTGGTACACTCAGTACTGATCGCAAAACGGGTACCAAGTCGGTACGCATTCAAAATACTGGCCGTGCAACCATGCAATTCAACCTTACTGCTGGCGCCAGTTCGGTATCAGTTGCCCATGCTAAGTTTGGCACTGATGCCAATTCAAGCTGGGAACTGTGGGTGTCTGTTAACAGCGGAAGCACTTGGAGTAAAGTGGGTAATACTGTAATTACCTCGAGTACGGGTCTTGCTACCGCCACATTTGGCCTAAGTATTACTGGAGATGTTCGCTTTGAAATTCGCAAAATCAGTGGCGGGCGCTTAAACATCGATAATTTTAGTGTGTCTTCGAACAGTAGCGTTGCTACTAAAGATGATCACCTCGCCATGGGTAATCCGAGCGGCGCAACAAACAGCAGCAGCAATACCACTAATTATTTACTGGTAAAGCCTCAATATGCTTTGGCTTACAACAATACCAGGGGTACGGCGCGTTGGGTTAGCTGGCATTTGAGTAGTGCTTGGGTGGGCTCAACGCCACGTTGCGATTGTTTTGTGGCAGATAATACGTTACCTACTAGTTATTTCAAAGCAGTGACGTCAAATTATACCAACACTGGTTTCGACCGAGGTCATGTGGCGCCCTCAGCGGACCGTACATTCAACAATGCCGACAATGCTGCTACCTTTTTAATGACGAACATCATGCCTCAAGCTCCTAAATTGAACCAACAAACTTGGGCGTATTTGGAGAATTATGGTCGAACATTGATCAATAACGGAAACGAATTGTACATCATCAGTGGGGGTTATGGGCAAGGCGGATCAGGTAGCTTGGGCGGTACCACTACCACCATTGCCGGTGGTGCTATTGCCGTTCCGAGTCGCTATTGGAAAGTAATTGTAGTATTGGCAAATGGCAGCAACGATGTGAACCGAGTGAGCACCGGCACCCGCGTTATTGCTGTGGATATGCCAAACAGCCAAAGCATAGGCACAAGCTGGGGGAGCTACCGCACCTCAGTTGACGCGATTGAATCAGCGACTGGCTTGAATATCATGTCGAACGTACCTGCGGCCATTCAAAACGTCATTGAAGCATCGGTTGATAACGGACCGACTTCTTAATAAAATCAACCAAACCAAACCTAAACCCTGCTGCAGCGATGTGGTGGGGTTATTTGCTGTGGGTGAATTTAATTTGAAGTAAAAAGATGGTCGTTAACCTGGTGGGTTAGGCGAGGTAAGGATTTTGACCGTGCCAAGCCAAAAAATCGCGATCTGGATGGTATTTTAGCTGTTCCGGCAGGGCTATGGAGTGGTTTTCGAGCTGTCGAAGGGCATAGGGACCTGCTGCTTCCTGGAGGTGGGGACTTACTTTTACGCGGTAGTCTGGTGTGATGGTGATTAAGCCTCTATCAAAGGCACGGTGGACTGTCGGAGAGAGGCTTATGCCATTTGTAATGTGATCGATGCCTGCTTTGGAAATGGGAATGATGTGGCAAGCATCCACCAATTGCACAGCGCTGCTGGTGGAGGTGACTTGCATGCGGGTTATGGCACAACGATAAGCATACTTTGCAGGCACTAATCGCTTAAAAAGAGAACCTCGGATGGTTTGCTCCTCTTCTAAATCTTCGGGGTTTAACAAATCATCTAACCTTTGATGAGCCACATAGCTGGCTACCGGATTTTCGATAACCAAGTTTTCGTATTGGTGGAAGAGATCTTGGTAAAGGCCTGTTTTGTACAAATCCTTAGTATGTGGAAAATAGGCATTCAGTAAAGTTTGTCGCAGTACCTCCCTCGAAACGGCGTGCTGACAGAAAGAGAAAAAATCAAGATCGAGCAGGGCATAAGCTACGCTGTCTTTCAATCCAGCTAAACTTTTAATGGAATGGGAGCTTGTAAGCGGAATGGTTTTCCCTGCACGGCTCACCAAAGTCCAAAAAGGTTCTGATTTTAGGTGATAAAACGGCAGCGCAAAATTAGAACTGTGCAGCGTAGTTACTAGTGTAGTCCAGATAGCTTTGAACGCTAAAATTAATTCGCCACTTACCGTGACTTTAAGGCTTGTAATTTTGCCATTTTGGATCAAATCTAAAATGGCCAGCACCAATACGGGCTTGTGCGGAGCACCGCCGAATTGGTGGGCACGACGAAGCTTTAAGATTGAATTTACATGGTTGTCTAAGGGCATGCGTGCGCTAGAAGAGTTGAATCCATGGCTGATTGTAATTTTGCATTATTTCATATGCCAACAAGGCTTTTTGCCGAACACTTACGCAAATAGGCAGAAAAAAACGGTAGGCTAGCTCTTTTTTAGTTTTTCATTGATGGTCAGTCCTTTTTTCACTTCTATGTTCACGCCGTCGCTCAAGCCGGTGGTGATGTTGCGTTTTTTGAACTGCTGAGGTGCCGTTTCGATTTCAACAAAGGGATTTTTAGATTCGTCGAATTGGATGAGCGACTCTGAAATGCTCAAAACACTGTCGGCACGGGCCAGTACAATGTCGGCATTGGCGCTGTAACCTGCACGAATAAACAGGCCTTCTTGCTGTTGCACGGCGGCTTTGATGGTAAACTGTATCGCGCCGTTTTCACTTATTCCTTTGGGGGCAATAAACTCGAGTTTGGCGCCGAATTTTACTTGATCTAACGCGCCAATACTGAGAACGAGGTCCATCCCTTCTCTGATTTTTCCAACTTCACTTTCATCGACTTTGCCTTCAAAAACCATTTCTCCCAAATCAGCAACGGTGGCGATTGTGGTGCCTACGTTGAAGTTATTTACTTCAATTACCGAAAATCCTTCTTCCACAGGCACTTCTAGCACGGTGCCTTCGGTTGTACTTGTTACCAAGGTAAGCGAGGCACTGCTGGAATTACTAAGTACCCCCTCACGGGTAATTTGTAGGTTTTCTTGCGTGGCTTTGAGGTCTTGTTTGGCGCTCTCATAAGCCAATTTGAACTGCTGAAACTCGGCAAAGGCAATCACTTTTTGCTCATACAGCAGCTGGTTGCGGTCAAAGTCGATTTGCGCATTTTTCATGCTGATTTTGGACTGACTTACCCGGTTTTCGGCTTGGTTTAAAGCCACCATGTTAGGGATTATTTTGATTCTGGCGATTAAATCACCTTTTTTGACTTTATCGCCGGGCTGTACGAACAGTTTTTCAATCAGTCCGCTGACCTGTGGCTTTATTTCAATTTCGCGTCTGGGTTTAACGGCACCTGTCGCCACTGTTTTTTTGATGATGTTGCGGTAAGCGGGTAGTTGGGTCTCGAACACGACGGGTTTGGCCACTGATTTTCGCCATAGGTAGTAAAAAGTGTATCCAAATAGGCCGAGGAGTGCGGCGATGAGGAGAATGCGGAGGATTTTTTTCATAGGATGCGAGGTGAGGGGTTTATAATTCGGTCCGGAGGGCATCAACAGTACTGATACTTATGGCACGGCGGGCGGGGATGAGTCCTGCGAGCAAGCCACATAGCACTAAAATGGCTAAGGCTGCCAAGCCCACTTTTAGATCGATATTTGGGTTTAAAAACATACTTTCAGAATCGCCTTCACCCAATAACTGGCCAATGCCAGCGAGCAAACCAACGCCGGCTACCAAGCCCATATAGCCCGAGATGAAGGTCAAAATCAGGGCTTCTAGTATTATTTGGTTGATGATGCTCCAAGGAGAAGCACCGATGGCGCGCCGCACGCCAATTTCTTTGGTGCGTTCTCGCACCACAATGAGCATGATGTTGCTTACGCCGATTACCCCTGCAAAGAGGGTGCCTAGGCCTACAATCCACACGAGCACTTTGATGCCTAGAAAAAGGCCGGTGAACTTAGCAAATTCTTCTTCCAAGTTAAAAGAGCCAATAGCCGATTTATCTGCTGGTGCGATGCGATGCCGTTTTTTGAACAATTCGGTGAGCTTGGCCTCCACAACAGAGGCTTTTACGTCATCTTTGCTAGTGGCACTGAGCCAGCCCACGTTGTCTCCCCAATTAAAAACCTGTTGAAAGGTGGTGAAGGGCAAATAAATGGTATTCATGGCCTCCTCGCGGTTGTTGCTAGATAGGGGTGAAAACGTACCTACCACTTGAAAATAGATGCCGCTGATTTGGATGTATTTTCCCAAAGGGTCCTCATCTTTTTTAAACAGTGTTTCTAGGGCTCTTTCGCCGATGACGCAAATTTTTCGCTTTTCGTCGATGTCGAACTGGTTTAAAAAGCGCCCGCTGCGCAGGGTTACGGGCTGAATTTGTTGGATAATGGGCAAGTCGCCGCTGACCGAAAAAGCAGCCGTAACAACGCCACGGGTGACGTTATTGCCACCCCTCCAACCGCCTAACTGACACCGTGGGGCAATGTGTTTCAGCTCTGGAATAGATTGAATGGCCGCCTCTATGTCTGCGTTTTTGAAACTAAAACTGCGGTTGCGCGGCAGTCCGTCATAGGGCAGTGAGGTGTTTCGGGTCCACATAAAAACGCTGTTGGTCGCATTCCCTTGAAAGGATTTGGTAACTCCATTTTGAAGTCCGTTGCCTGAACCCAGCATGATTACCAGTATAAATATCCCCCAGAACACGCCAAAAGCGGTGAGAAAAGTGCGCAGTTTGTTGCGCATCAGCACTTGCCAAATTTCCTCCCAGCGGTCTATGTCCCAAAGCCTATTCATCTCTCAAGGCTTCAATAGGTGGAATGGAGGCCGCTCGGCGGGCTGGAAAAAAACCAGCGATGGTGCCTGCTGCTACCAAAATACCGGTGCACAGCAGGGCGGTTTGCAAATCAACTTCTGGATTCCGAAAAAAATCGGCTGCTGGTAATCGGCCGCTTAAGGCCTCGAGTAAAAAGATGCCCGCCATCATCCCCAAATAACCTGCTACAGTGGTAATGAGCACACTTTCGAGCAGCACCATGCTAATAACGTTCCAAGGGGTGGCGCCCAGGGCTTTGCGGATGCCAATTTCGCGGGTGCGCTCTTTTACAGTGATCATCATGATGTTGCTCACGCCCACCACGCCTGCCAAAATGGTGCCGATGCCAATGAGCCAGATGAATGCCTTGATACCTGCGAGGAGTCGCATGATTTTGATGTATTCTTCATAGGTGTTCCATATCCAAAGTGCACGTTTGTCTTCAGGGTCAAAGCGGTGTTGCTCCGCAAAACGGTTGCGGAGTTTGGTTTCTAGTGCTTCAGACGCGGCTAAAGTGCCTTCATCTAAGGTAAAAACAAGCTGTTCGATGCGGTTACCGTAGCCGAAGGCCTTGCCAGCGGTGGTGTAGGGAATGTAGGCACGCCGCTCGTCGTTTTCGTCGGCATCGCTAAAAACACCAACGACCTGAAAAGAGATGCCGTTGATTTCGAACCATTCACCTATGGGGTCCTTGCCCTTAAAAAGCTCTTCTTTCAGCGGGCGGCCGATGCAAGCCGATTTGCGAAATTCGAGCACATCCCGGTCGTTTATAAAGCGGCCTTGCAGGATGGTAAGGTTTTCGCCGACTTCCATTTCGGGACCAACGCCACGCACATTCATATCGCTTCCATAAGTGCCTTGGTAGGTAAATTGGTTGACGCTCCCCATGTTGTGGCGGGGGCTAAAATTAGCGCGATTTGGTAAATCGGTTAGTAAACTGCTGTCTTCAATGGTCAGCTGAATTTTTCTTCCTGGTTGCATACCTGCATAGGCCATGGTCATGTTGCCTCCGCTTATCCAAATCGCATTTACTGCGTCTTTTTTAAATTGATGACTTACTCCGTTACGCAATCCATTGCCCGTACCCAGCAAAATGATGAGCATAAAGATGCCCCATGCCACGCTGAAGGCGGTAAGGAAGGTGCGCAATTTGTTTTTGCGGATGGTTTCTAGGATTTCTCGCCAAAGTTCGCTGTCAAACATGCACTGGCTCCGCTAAAATCAAACCGTCTTTGATGCGGATAGTACGCTGGGTACGTGCCGCTACCTCGTTTTCGTGGGTTACGATTACCACGGTGATTCCTTGCTTGTGAATTTCCTGCAGCAGTTCCATCACCTGCGCGGAAGTGGTGCTGTCGAGCGCACCAGTTGGTTCGTCTGCCAAAATAAGGGCTGGCTCAGTGATAAGCGCCCTAGCAATGGCCACGCGCTGTTTTTGTCCGCCGCTCATTTCATTTGGCAGGTGCTGCGCCCAGTCGCGCAGGCCCACACGTTCGAGGTATTCGAGGGCCATGGCGTTGCGTTTTTTGCGTTTCACACCTTTGTAATAAAGGGGTAGGGCCACGTTTTCCATGGCATTTTTGTAATTCACTAGGTTGAAGCTTTGAAAAACAAAGCCGATAAGCTTGTTGCGCAGTTGCGCAGCCTTGGTTTCGTTGAGGTCTTTGATGTGGTGGCCAGCCAAATGGTAGTCGCCGCTATCATAGTTATCGAGTACACCTAAAATATTAAGCAGGGTAGACTTACCACTGCCGCTGGAGCCCATGATGGATACCAATTCGCCTGCAGCAATGTGCAAATCGATGCCCTTGAGCACCTCGAGCTGCTGATGGCCCATTTGGTAGGTCTTCCGGATATTTGTTAATTGAATCATACTGCGCTTCGACTTGCAAAATCGGGTTTGTATGTCGAATTACAAACGATTCTTGGTAGTTTCAATTTAATTAACAACCGGCAAGCGGCAAGGCTTTTCAGCGGGCATTTTTTTTGACCTTGATTATTGTGCATTCAAAACATTAAGTAAATGCAGAGGGTTTTATGATGGGGTATGAAAATGGGTGGGTGATGACGGGTTCGAACCGCCGACCCCTACCTTGTCGAGGTAGTGCTCTAAACCAGCTGAGCTAATCACCCAAGGTTGTAAAATTAAAGAAAGGGCGTGACATATTTGGTGCTTTTGCGGAGGGGATTGTTTTTTAGGGTTGGGACTAATGAAACCCGCCAGCTGCTTGGGCGCAGCTGGACGTGTTTTTCATTTTAGCGCTTGCTTGCATTGCTGAGGCAATGCTGCGGCAATGCTGCGGCAATGCGGCTGCGCGCTAAAGAAATTGTTAGAGGCAAGATTGGCTCGTTGCACTCGCCCATCTTGTTGGTTGGGGTTGGGACTAATGAAACCCGCCAGCTGCTTGGGCGCAGCTGGACGTGTTTTTCATTTTAGCGCTTGCTTGCATTGCTGAGGCAATGCGGCTGCGCGCTAATGCAGCTGTGCGCTAAAGAAATTGCTAGGGGCAAGATTGGCTCGTTGCACTCGCCCATCTTGTTGGTTGGGGTTGGGACTAATGAAACCCGCCAGCTGCTGAGCGCAGCTGGACGTGTTTTTCATTTTAGCGCTTGCTTGCATTGCTGAGGCAATGCGGCTGCGCGCTAAAGAAATTGTTAGAGGCAAGATTGGCTCGTTGCACTCGCCCATCTTGTTGGTTGGGATTGGGACTAATGAAACCCGCCAGCTGCTTGGGCGCAGCTGGGCTTGTTTTTCATTTTAGCGCTTGCTTGCATTGCTGAGGCAATGCAGATGCGCGCTAAAATGAAAAACCCGCATTGCCTGCGGCAATACGGGTTTCATTGTCGGGGTGGCAAGATTCGAACTTGCGACCTCCTGCTCCCAAAGCAGGCGCGATAACCGGGCTACGCTACACCCCGAGCGGTTATCATTAGTGGTGCGGTGAGACCGGGATTCGAACCCGGGGTACAGTTGCCCGTACGACAGTTTAGCAAACTGTTGGTTTCAGCCACTCACCCATCTCACCATAGGCCAAGGCCCATTGGGACTGCAAATATAGAACTTTCCATTTCGGTTTACCCCTTGGAAAGAAAAAACCGAAAATATTTTTTTCGGTGCTTTTACATGCCCCATCTGGGCGCTGCGATCCCGTTTGGATTCGAACCAAAGGCCTACTGCTTAGAAGGCAGTTGCTCTATCCAGCTGAGCTACGGGACCAGTAAACGGCTGCAAAGATAGCATTTTTTCGTAATTTTGAGCCGCAACAGGAACCAAAACAGGCTTAGTTTCCTTATGCAACAAGTAAAATCTTAAAATAAATAATATATGTCAGTATTGGTTGGCCGTAAAGCCCCTCATTTTAGTGTTGGCGCCGTGGTAAATGGCGATGAAATCATCGAGAACTTCTCACTAGATCAGTATCTTGGTAAAAAGCACGTCATTTTCTTCTTTTATCCGAAAGACTTCACCTTTGTTTGTCCCACTGAGCTCCATGCTTTTCAGGAAAAAATTGCTGAATTCGAGCGTCGAGGTGTGGCCATCGTAGCCGCCTCTACCGATACAGAAGAATCGCACTGGGGTTGGTTGCAAATGCCTAAGAACGCCGGTGGTATTCAGGGCATTACTTACCCGATTGTTGCCGACACTACCAAAACCATCAGCATGAACTATGGCGTTTTAGCTGGTGCATACGATTATAACGACGAGGGTGAAATGATTGCCAACGGGCCAATGATTGCTTACCGTGGCTTGTTCCTCATAGACAAAGAAGGCATCGTGCAGCACCAAGTGGTAAATAACTTCCCATTGGGCCGTTCGGTGAACGAAGCGCTCCGCATGGTGGACGCTTTGCTCTTCCACGAAGAAAAAGGCGAAGTTTGTCCAGCAAACTGGGAGCCCGGCAAAGACGGTATGAAGGACACTCACGCCGGTGTTGCTGATTACCTTGCTTCACACTAAGTAAAGTAAGTAGCCACCTACCAATATTAAACCCCGTTCAAATTGAGCGGGGTTTTCTTTTGGGATGAATGATCGTTTGGTGGTCTTATTTTTTGATAAATTTAGCTTGATACATCCAGCCACTGCTTTGATTTGAGGCTTTGATTGTGATGAAGCCAGCGGCAAATCCTGGTAGCTCAATGCGGTCGCTGGCATCGGCGGTGCCGCTGTAAAGCAGTTGACCGTTGATGCCATACAAGTGTACATTGTAGCGGCCTTCCGGTAATTTGAGCATGATGTATTCGCTGGCTGGGTTGGGATAGACGGTAAAGCGCTCAGGAGAACTTTGGTAAATGCTGCTATTCAAGCCCAAAATGGTGATGTTGCCGCTCGCATCGAAGGGACTGGCCCATTTAGGATTGGTGAATACATCTACCCCAGTGAGGGTGCGCAGGAAGTCGGCCAATTGCGTTTTTTGTAAGGCTGTTAGCTGCAAATTGCCCCCTGGTCCGTTTAAACGCGGGTCTAAATTATTATTGGACGGATTTTGCGGGATGGCGTTGTAGTGCTCAACGACCTGCTCAATGCTTGTGAACGCGCCATTGTGCATCATCGGGCCGTTTAAGCTGCCGCTTGGGTTAAATAAATTACGCAGAGAAGGGGCACGGGTGTTGGTGAGATCGAGGCCTGTTTGCCCGCCTACTTTAGTAATCACACCATTGTTTAAAGAGAGCGGGTCGATGTCGAACTCCGGCATGCGGTGGCAACTTTGACAGCCGGGAGTGCCCATACCTTGGGAGTGCATAAAAATTTGTTTGCCAGCATTTTCGTTAGCGGTAAAGTTGGGAAAGGGCATGCCTTGGCCTTGCACTTGGGCGCGACCGATATCAAATTTTGAGTCGAACGACTGCATGCTTCTTATAAATTGCGCAATGGCTTTTTGCATTTTCACTTCTGTAATTTGCGGCGATCCAAAGGCAAATTGAAAGAGCTGCGGATAATAGGACAGATCCTGCATTTTTCGGATCAAAGAATCCATGTCGGGCTGGCTGGTTGTTCCGCTAAAGCCCATTTCTACGTGGTCTTGAATGGGCTGAGTGGTTTGATGCTCGAGGGTAGGTGAACGTTCGTCCCAGAAAAAGCTCGGACTGGTACCAAACCTAGCATTCACCAAGCGCATAGAATGTCGGCCGGTTAAGCCACCATCCATACCGATACTTTGCACTGCAGTATCTGAAAAAGCAAAGGCTTGGTTGTGGCAGTTGGCGCAAGCAATGGCATTATTGACAGAGAGTTTTTTATCGTAAAACAACACCCGGCCAAGCGTGGCTTGTGAATCAGTGATTAAATTGGTATTTGGTGTGTTGTCTTTGTTGATGAAAGTAGGTTTGCCTTGGTTGGCGTAGTTATGCAAATTGCTCAGGTCGATGGTGCCTGCAGTGATGATTACAAGGCTGAGAAGTGCCAGCAAGGGAAGTAGATACGGTTTTTTCATGGTAGGTTTGGGGCTGCAATAGGTATTCGACGCTGGTTTTCTTGCAAGGATTAATGACTTCGCGTTAAATTTGAATATTTATTTTCAATTATTGTAGATTGCGAGCACGTCGCTAAAAAAAAAGGTGTCTCCGCTCCATGCGAAGACACCCTTTGAAGTTGCCTTTTTTTATTCTGGCTATTTACCTCTTGCCTTTATTCGCCATACATGCTGTCGTACTCGGCCTTAAACTTTTCCATGATCACCTTGCGCTTAAGCTTCATAGTCGCGGTTAATTCACTGGTTTCAACGCTCCAAGTGACAGGCAATAACTTGAATTTTTTAATTTTCTCCCATTGGGCAAATCCTTCGTTATAATGGTCTATTTCGCTTTGGAATTTTTCAAGGAGCTTGGGGTTTTTAATGACTTCGATTTGACTAGTAAAGCTCACGCCATGGTGTTCGCACCAGTATTTTACGTTGTCCCAAGCTGGTGAAATGAGGGCAGAAGGGAAGTTTTTACTTTCGCCGCATACCAACAATTGCTCTATGAGTAACGATTCCTTAAATTTGTTTTCCATTACCTGTGGGGCGATGTATTTGCCACCTGAAGTTTTGAAAATCTCTTTTTTACGGTCGGTAATTTTGAGGTTACCATTGGCGGTAAAGGTACCGATATCGCCGGTATGAAACCAGCCATCCTTATCTATCACTTCCTCGGTGAGTTCTGGGCGCTTGTAATAGCCCATCATTACGTTCGGGCCTTTGCAAAGGATTTCACCGTCTGCGGCGAGTTTTACTTCTACGCCTTCAAGCACGGGACCAACGGCGCCAAATTCTACTTGCATGGTTGCGAAGTAATTCACCGAAATTACTGGAGAAGTTTCGGTAAGGCCATAGCCTTCTAGCACTGGAACTTGCGCTGCCCAAAACACCCTTGCTAAGCGGGGTTGCAAGGCAGCCGCGCCACTAACGATGGCCTTTACATTACCGCCCAATGCCTCTCTCCATTTGTTGAAGATGATTTTGTTGGCCAATGCAAGCTGGGCTTCGTACCACCAGCCATTGGCGCCTTTGAGCTCATAGCGTAAGCCCAGGTTGAGGGCCCAAAAGAAAAGGGACTTTTTGATGCCGGAGAGCTCATGGCCTTTTGACACGATTTTGTCGTACACTTTTTCGAGTAAGCGCGGAACTGAAGAAAATACCTCTGGTTTGATTTCTTTGAGGTTTTCGCCGATGGTTTCCATACTTTCGGCATAATGAATGCTGATAGATCCGTACATCATCATATAGGTAAGCATGCGCTCGTAAATGTGGCACAACGGCAAAAAGCTCAAGGCCTTATCGCCAGCTTTGCAGGGCACGCGTTTATCGCTGACCTCCACGTTACTCGCCACATTGCGGTGACTGAGCATCACACCTTTTGGGAAGCCAGTGGTACCGGAAGTGTATATGATGGTGAATAAATCTTCGGATTTTACGTTGGCTTTGAGGGCTTCTACTTGCTTGAGGTCGCCTCCTGCACCTGCTTGTTTTACTTCGCTCCAATGTTTAGCACCTGCCACTTGGTCGAAAGTATAAACGGCCTTTACGGTGGGTACATTTTCGGCAATTTTCGAAATGCGCGCATATAATTCAGCGCTTGAAACAAAAACGTAGGTTACTTCTGCATGGTTGAGGATGTAGTTGTAATCTTCATCGGTAATGGTAGGGTAGATAGGCACGTGGACCGCTCCAATTTGCAACATGCCAAAGTCGAGGAAATTCCACTCTGGGCGGTTGTTGGAGATGTTGGCAATTTTATCGCCGGGCGCTACACCTAAGGCTAAAAGGCCTAAACTAACGGCATTGGCTTCAGCAATGAGGTCATCGGTGCTATAATGCACCCACTTACCCTTTTCTTTGCCCGCTAAGGCCGTTTTGAGGGGATGATTTTGCTTCTGATGCGGAAGTATGTCAAAAAGTCTTTCGATTTTCATGTGGTTCACTTTATTGGCTCAATTTCGTAAAGAAAGTCTGATTTATCAAAGGCAAAAAAAAAATCCTCCCTGATTTAGGAAGGATTTTATCATTTAAGTTAAAATTGTTACGCAACAGCGCCCTTTTGATAGGCAGTGATTACTGTTTAACGATACGCTTGATTTCGATTTGATCGTTCATGCTGGTTTTGATGTAATACATACCAGCGGCAAGGGGACTCATATCTAGGGTGCGGCTATGGTTGCCTTCCAAAAGTTCACCAAGCTGGAGGCTGTGTACCACTTGACCAGAGATGTTCATGATGTCAACTGATACTTCGCTATCACGGATCAAATCAAAGTTTAATACGGCATCCGATATAACCGGATTAGGATACACTTCAAATCTGCCTGAAACGATGGCGTCGTTTTTAACTGAAGCGGCTAAGCTTGCTCCAGCTTTGATTTTAGCACCTTTGTAAGCAACTCTTGCTGCATTGGCTTGCACAAATACCACTACGAACAAACGGTCTTGGACGAAGGTTGCTGGCAAAGTATACGTGTAATCAAACGGTGTTGCTACTTCGCCATTGCCTAGGTCTGTGCCAGTTGCATTCGGAATTAATTTACGTACCACCGCGGGGAAATCTTTCTCGCCGTTGGTGCCTGGGGGCGTAGGATAATTGATAGGATCTTCAACCAACACGATGTGCAGGCGTAAATCGGTGGCGTTTATGCCGATGTTCCTGATCACACTACCATCTACATGCAACACATTGTTTTCAATGCGTGTATTAACAGTGTAGGAAAAAGCAGCTGGCATGCGGGTCGAAAAAGTATCAATAACCACTTGTGTAACTTGGCTAGGTGACATGCTTGCATTGGCTCCTAAACGTACGGCAGGAACTCCTGTAACGCCATAATAATTTACGCGAGCAGTTGGATCACTTGGATTAAAACTGTACATGGGATCAACACCAGGCCAGCTTACGTGGTACTTTAGAGAAGTGGTTTTGAGTTTGTTGTTGTTCATTACAGCTTCTAAACCGGGGTTTTGTGCCGCGCACGGACCACATGACGCATTGGTGAAGTGTTCGAATACCACGAGGTTGCTTATTACACTCGCTAATGCACTAACCGTAACAGAAAGGGTATCTGTGGATACACTAGCACCGTTGATGTTACTCATCCAAATGTTTATGACATAACTGCCTGCTGTTGATGCAGTGAGTGGCGTGCCATGGCTAAAATTATACATAGTTCCACCAGCAATCGACAAGCTAGTAAGTGCTTGGGTTACGGCAGCACCACCATTAACGGAGTAATTCAGATTACCAGCAGTGATGGTTGATGAACCTAGGTTTAAGATTTTGCCAGAGACAGTGTTAGGTGCATTTAAGTATATAAATGGCGACATGGTGCTACTAGCCAATTTAGCACCCAATGCAGGCTGCGTTCCTGGAATGAACTGGTAGTAGTGATTACTGGCTGCACTGGCATCGGTTCCGCCGAGTGGAGGAACAGGAAGCGCAGGACCAAAGCTGGTTGTAGCGTTTGTTTGAAGACCAATTGTGAAGTTGGTAGTACAGTTCGCATAACGCTGGTCGACAATGTAAATATTATTGGTGCCTTCTTCCAAAACAACCGCCCAGTAGGTCCAACAATTTGCGCCGGCGGAAATACTATAAGAGCTGTACTGTACCCAGTGCTGGCGATTAGGAGCCGTTCCAAAAGTTTTAGTAACAATGTTGTCGTTGGCTTGCGTGCCTTGCATGCCAAAAATAACCACAGAGTTATCTGGTATGTTAGCTGAAGGCAAAGTATCGAATCCGTAAGCGGGGATAGCTGTGCTAGCCGTGCTAAAAGTAACAACGCCAGAAGAGCTCGCCTTGTACTGGGTTACAAGATTGCCATCAAAGTTAAATGCAAACGGAATGGTTTGAATGGTCGAGTACGTTGCTGCAACATTGTTACCAGCTAAAATGGAAATCCAACCGGGCGCAATGCCACCACCTACAGGAAATTCTTGGTCTTGGTTTAATCCACCAGGATTGCCTGGCGCATAGGTGTGGGGTATCATGTAATAGCCAGTTTGGGCATGAATACCCAAAGAAGTGCCAAGAACAAAAGCAAAGAGCGTAAATATTTTTTTCATACTAATAGGTTAAATGAGAATACGATATTAAGAATTTTTTGATTCAGGCACAATATTTTTTTTGATTTTTAATAAAAACTTGGGACTGCCATTCTGTCATATTGTGCCCGAAGCTCCTTATCTTTGTGGAAATTTGAATTTATGGCCAAGCAATTTTCGGGTAACGTTTTTGAGAAGGTGCAAGACGAAAAACGGCAGGGTGAGGTGTACGAAGCCTCCACGCTGAATGGGGAAAAGAAAAAAATGTACCTCGAAAGTTATGGTTGTCAAATGAATTTCAGTGACAGCGAAATTGTGGCCTCCATCATGGCAGACAATAATTACGTGGCTACCGCGGATCTTTCGGAAGCCGATGTAGTATTTATTAATACCTGCTCCATCCGTGAAAACGCGGAGCAAAAAGTGCGGGGTCGCTTGCAGGTTTTTCGCCAACACAAAAAGCAAAAGCCTGATATGGTGATTGGAGTGCTGGGCTGCATGGCCGAGCGTTTGAAATCGAAATTGCTGGAGCAAGAAAAGCTGGTAGACTTGGTGGTAGGTCCGGATGCGTACAAAGACCTGCCCAACCTTTTAAGCCAGGTAGATTCTGGTCAACAAGCGGTAAATGTGCTGTTATCACGTGAAGAAACCTATGCCGACATTACGCCTGTGCGTTTGGGGGGCAACGGTAATTTGGCCTTTGTAACCATTATGCGGGGTTGCGACAATATGTGCTCGTTTTGTGTGGTGCCTTTTACTCGCGGCCGGGAACGGAGTCGCGATGTACACACCATTGTAGAAGAGTGCAGGCAATTGGCTACCCAAGGGTACAAAGAAATCACCTTGTTGGGACAAAATGTTGACTCTTATCACTGGGCTTCCGAGGATGGTGCTGAGCAAGTGAATTTCGCAGGCTTGTTGTCGCGCGTTGCGGCCCTTGACCCTTCGGTACGGATTCGTTTTTCGACCTCTCACCCCAAAGACATTACCGATGAAGTGCTGCATACCATGGCCGCACATCCTAATATATGTAAGTGCATTCACCTGCCTGTGCAAGCCGGCAGCAGTGAAGTGCTCAAGCGCATGAACCGCACTTACGACCGGGAGTGGTACCTCGATCGGGTGGCGGCCATTCGTCGTATTTTGCCAGGTTGCACCATTACTTCCGACATCATCGCTGGTTTTTGTGGAGAAACCGAGGAACAACATTTACAAACCATTAGCATGATGGAGTCGGTGCGTTATAGCATGAACTTTATGTTCAAATATTCGGAGCGACCTGGCACTTTGGCTGCCCGTAAATTTGAAGATGATGTGCCAGAAGAAGTCAAAGGTCGTCGTTTGCAAGAGATTATCGATTTGCAAGGCCAACATTCGCTTGAAAGCAACCAAGCCGACCTCGGTAAAGTATTTGAGGTATTGGTAGAAGGGCCTTCGCGTAAGTCCGATGAGCACTTCTGCGGCCGCAACAGCCAGAACAAAATGTTGGTTTTCCCGCACCAAGGTGTAAAGGCAGGTCAATATGTGCAGGTAGTTGTAGAGCGGGTAACCCAAGCCACTTTGATTGGTCATATTGTTGATTAACAAGTCTTTATGATGGATTTGCAGCAAGTCAAACAACGTTTCGGAATCATTGGCAACGCGCCTTCGTTAAACCATGCCCTTCGGATTGCTACCCAGGTAGCGCCAACGGATGTTTCGGTATTGATTTCGGGTGAAAGTGGCGTAGGTAAGGAGGTTTTTTCAAAAATTCTACACCAGTTGAGCAACCGCAAGCATGGCAAATTTATAGCGGTGAACTGCGGTGCCATTCCCGAAGGCACCATCGATTCAGAGTTGTTTGGCCACGAAAAAGGCTCTTTTACCGGAGCTTTTGAAGCGCGACAAGGGTATTTTGAAACCGTAAACGGCGGCACGATCTTTTTAGATGAGGTTGCGGAGATGCCATTAGGCACCCAGGCGCGTTTGTTGCGGGTGCTCGAAACCGGCGAATTCATCAAAGTAGGCGCCAGCAAAGTGCTCAAAACCGATGTGCGGGTGATTGCAGCCAGTAATGTAGATTTGCCAACCCTCATCAGCAAGGGGAAGTTTCGGGAGGATTTGTACTACCGTATGAATACAGTGGCCATCCACATACCCGCTTTGCGTGAACGGCAGGAGGATATTCCCCTATTGTTTCGCAAGTTTGCGGTCGATTTTGCCAGTAAATACGCCACCCAATCTGTACAGCTAGACCCTCCAGCTATGGGCTTTATGCAGCAGTACCCCTGGCCAGGAAACATTCGTCAGCTCAAAAATGTGGCTGAACAAGTGTCGGTGTTAGAGCAATTTCGATTGGTAGAAGGGGAGGAAATACTTCGCTATTTGCCGCCCACGGTTACAAGGAACCAATTGCCTATGGTATTGCCAAATGGCGGTGCCCACGAAGAGCTGAACGAACGCGACATCTTATATAAGGTGTTGTTTGAGATGAAAAAAGATTTGAATGAGCTCAAAAAGGTAGTAGGGCACCTAGTTACCCAAGAAAATTTGGAGGATATGTCAGCTGCGGAGCAAGTTTACATTCAAAACATGGTAGCAGACGGCGCTGAATCGAAGGGACTAAGCATCAGTCCACAATATGTGAGTAATGCACCTACAGCCGAGTACCGGTCGCGTTACGATTCGCAGCCCGATGTAGAAGACATAGAAGAAAACTTATCTTTAGAAGAAGTAGAGCGCCAAATGATTACCCGTGCCCTCAAAAAGCATCAAGGACGCCGTAAAAATGCGGCCATTGAATTGGGTATTTCTGAACGTACTTTATATCGGAAAATCAAGGAGTATGACATCGAAATTTAACTGGTTTTTGCTTTCGGTGTTGCTGTTTCCGTTAAGCGGATGTGGTGTTTATAGCTTCAGCGGAGCCTCTATTCCTCCTGAGGCCCGCACATTGACCATCATTCAGTTCGAAAACAATGCCCCTATTGTGGTGCCGGTTTTGGGTCAGGTGCTGTCGGACCGTATGCGCGACAAATTCTTGGCAGAAACTGGTTTGCGCTTGATAGATGAAGATGGCGATTTAAAATTTGAAGGTACCATTACCGAGTATGCAGTAGTGCCATCTGCGCCAGCCGCCAATGAAACCACTTCTTTGAGCCGGCTCACGATAGGCGTGAAGGTGACCTTTACCAGCAGAATCGACCCTAAGGAGGATTGGGAGCAAACTTTCAGGAGATTTGCTGATTATGATGCTACCCAAGATTTACAGGCAGTAGAAAACCAATTGATTGACGATATTGTGCGACAATTGATTGACGACATCTTTAACAAGGCATTTGTAAACTGGTAATGAATTTAGACCTGCTCCTTTCGTTTGTTCAAGCTCCTCAGAAAATCATGGATCATCCTGTTTCCGATTTGGAAGCCTTGGTGGCAGAATATCCCTATTTTTCAGCAGCGCAGCTGTTGCTGTTGAAGCAGTACAAATTGCAAAACAGCAGCAAGTTCAACAAACAATTGCGGCATGCCGCTGGTGTTTTGCCTGATCGCAAGCAGTTATACAGGTTGATAGAAATTTGGCCAGAGGAATTGAATCAAGCCGTTGAGAAGGAAAGTGACATTACCGTTGTGCTCACCAACGATACCCCAACAGCCGTGGAGGGGGCTAAATTATCAGCGCTAGATGAAGTTGCAGAATTGGCTGCGCCACTTTCGGAAGTGCCATGGAAGCAATTAGAAGAAGCACAAACCCCTGGTATAGCAGCCGCCCATGAGGAGCGCTCCGGTGCTGAAGACTCGGAGGAACAGCTGTTGGCGTTGAGCAGCGCACCAGCAGAGGCAATAGCTGAGGTAGAGGCAGCACCAGCAGCGCAGCTGGAAACTGTTGCATCAATCGCCGAACCAGTAACGCCATTGTCTGCAACACCCGCGGAAGAAGTGCCTGATTTGGTCGAAGAAATCACCGAGGAAGCAGCACCTATCCAAGAAGCAGCACCTGCCTTTGAAGATGCAGGCTCAGAAACATCTGAGGGTAGTGCTCCTGTAGAGGAATGGCCCGTGCGACCAGAAGATGAGGTGGAGGAAGCAACAGCCGATGAAGTGCAATCGGTTGAAGCTGTTGCTGGGGGGGCGTCGGCAGCGGAGGAACCGCAGTTAGAAGAAGCTATTGTTGCTGAGAAAAACGTCTTATCTAAAGAGGAAACAGAACAAATTATTCCTTTGGTAGATCAACCCGATGAAACAGAAATACCGGTTGAAAAGGTAATTTCTGCTCATAAAGTGACTGAAGAAGTGACCCAACCAGCCTTTGAGCCAACGGTTAAGCCAGAAAGCAGTCGTGAGGCGCCGGCCGCAGCCATCCCTGCCAGCGAAAAAGAGGTGGTGGCTGAGTTTATTGCCAAACCGCACGACAGGTTGAGTTGGTTTAAGTTTTTTGCCGGAAAGCCGTTGCGCGAGCAATCGGATGAGGTGTTAGATCAATTGTATCAGGAGCATATGCAGCAAGATTTTTTGCGGGCGCCGGAGCAGGACCAGCAGATTTCTGCCATCCGAGCGCAAATAAACCGCAACGAAGAAGTACCTAGCTCTAAAGCTTTAGAAGAAGAGATCAGGCGATTGGCTTATGAAAGCATCTCCGATGATGAGCTGCCTGCGAGCGAAACTTTAGCTGGAATTTATGCGGCGCAATACGATTATAAAAAAGCAATTCGCATCTATCAAAAATTGATTTTGAAATTTCCCGATAAAATGAGTTACTTTGCCCGACTGATTGAAGAACTACGGTCGAAAAGCTAAATCTTCATCAACTTTATTAATCAAACAAAAAAGCATAAGCATTTAAAATGTATACATTCATCACCATTTTGATCATTGTGGTATGTGCCTTGATGATCCTCATTGTTCTCGTTCAGAAGCCTAAAGGTGGCGGTTTGGCGTCTAATTTTTCATCTACTAACCAAGTTATGGGTGTAAAACGCACTACCGACGTGGTTGAAAAGGCCACTTGGGTATTGAGTATTGCCCTTTTTGTATTGGCCATGATGATTAACGTTTGGATTCCCCGCGAAGAGATGGCAACACAAAACAGTTTGTTGAAAGACAAGGCAGAGCAAGCGCCGATAAGCGTTCCTGGTACGCCAGCTCCAGCAGCTGGGCAGCCCGAGGGTGCCGAAATGATGGAAGCCGAGCCTGCGGAATAAGTAACAAGCTTACCCAGTAAAAGGAAAGCCATTCTGAAAAGGATGGCTTTTTTTATGGGCGATAGTCCTGGTTTTGATTGGTTGGGTGCCTGATTTTGCTCAGGAAGCAGGAGTACGCCACTTTTAATTTTGGGAGAGGTATTGCTTGGACGTGCGTAGCAGCGGGATTGAAGTAAGCTAGCAGGTTTGCGTCAAGGTGTTCAAGCTCTTTGAGCAGCAGCAAGCTCCGCAATCCGCTATCTCAACAAAAAACACTATCATAAACCACTTGAAGTGCGGTGCGGCAGGGGTTGCAATAAAATACATAGCTGTAAGCTGGGGGTCAAGTTTACCATCAATGAAGCTGTTCTGCCGAGCTTGCGCGTCTGTAGTTTAAAAGATGATGCGACCCCAGCGGTCGTAGATGCATAACTCACAAATCCCTGTGAAGGATAGTAACCGAGTAAAATTCGTCGTTTAGCCCATCCTCATTGGGAGTGAAGGCAGTTGGGAAGAAAAATTTGAAGTCGTTGCCAGTGGCGTTCGCGCGTAGCTCGTCGGCGGCGCAACTTCCGCGACTTATGTAAGGTATAGGTGCCAGAATCGTTGAGCCAGCTGTTTTCGATGGTAAGTTCGCGGCCAACAAGTCGGTCGCCATTTGGCAAATCGTTGTGATTTTCACTGTTTTCAGGAGCTACACGCCAAAATCGAGTATCGGTTTGCGGAAAGGCATTGACGGTCTTTCCTAAAATGAGCATGGAAGCAAAAATGAGAATACTTGATCTTTTTGGGAGTTTTTCTCAATTATGCCAATTCACTGGTATTTTATCTGATTCGCAGCTGCTTAAGTGGTAAACAGACTTTTAAATAGCTAAAAAATAAAACAGAATCTAACGCTTCTATCTTAATATTTACCTAATTAATTGGATGCTGCCATTATTTACAATCCGTTGCTTGCTGCAGTTTTCACTAAAACAGATCCAAGTATAATTGCCTCCATTGGCTTCTTCACCCTTGATTAAGCCGTTCCAACCTTGGTCGGGTCGGTCAGCTGTAAAAATAAGGTTTCCCCAGCGGTCGTAAATTCGGAGTTCATAGGGGC
>Ga0209284_10000628_pt1 | contig 57280 bp, 48 predicted proteins | sample FRY03_FD_187211 | JGI IMG/M metagenome (GOLD analysis project Ga0209284, IMG submission 187211) | Freshwater microbial communities from Lake Fryxell liftoff mats and glacier meltwater in Antarctica - FRY-03 (SPAdes) (version 2) | ecosystem: Environmental > Aquatic > Freshwater > Ice > Glacier...
CCAGTACTTCGTGTGAATGCCGGTACAGATACTTCGCTCACCCTTACCTTTGGTCAAATCGTTGACAGCCTTGCTGCCAAAGGTGTGCCAGTAGGTGGTGGTTTCTCAGGTCGTTGGAATGTGCGCGCAACGAACGGTCCTGTAACTCGATTGGCAAACATTCCATTCACACTCACGCTCAATCGTGGTGTTATGACGTCAATTGAAGAAACAGACTTCAGCAAATCGATTAGTTTGTACCCTAACCCAGCCGCATTCACTGCTAAGTTGCAGGTAAATGCGCTCGGTGAGAAATTGTTGAGCATTACCATTGTGAATGCAGTTGGACAAGAAATGAAGAAAATGCAAGTGAGCAGTTCTATTTCAAATGGAATTGAACTCGACTTGGCTAACCTCAATGAAGGTCTGTACTTCGTACGCATCAGTGATGGCAATGAAATGGCTATCAAGCGTCTGATGATTCAGCGCTAAGGCCTGGTCATTTACGATTGAAAATCCCCCGTTCGGTAACGAGCGGGGGATTTTTGCTTTATAGCTTAGCCAGAAATGGAACAGTATTACCTGGTTTGAAAGGATCGTGTCGCTTTCGAATTCAATGCTCAATTTGGATTAATGCCGGGGGGCTCGTTTTCAAATTAGCAAACCTCAGCAAGGTACTTACATGGTAAGTGCTTGATAGGAGGCCATGGGGGCCCAAAACAGCACCAAAAGGGCATAAAAAATCCCCAGCGTATTAATGCTGAGGATTTTAGTGCGTTAGGTTAATCAAAGAATTTGTGCCGTGTGTTCTTTGGTCTTAACCTTGTCAATCACTTTTTCTAGGATGCCTTTTTCATCAATGATAAAAGTAACCCGGTCAGTGCCCATGTATTTGCGGCCATACATGCTTTTTTCAATCCAAGTGCCGTATGCTTCGTGCGTACTTTTGTCCTCGTCGGCGAGCAAATCGAAAGGCAGGCTGTATTTGGTGGCGAATTTGTCGTGCGACTTAACACTATTGGAGCTCACCCCTATAACAACGTAACCAGCGGCTAACAAAGCGGCGTGATTATCACGCAGGTTACAAGCTTCTGCTGTACAACCAGGGGTGTCGTCCTTGGGGTAAAAGTAAAGGGCTATTTTTTTGCCTGCGAATTTTTCGAGGCTGATGGTCTCACCTTTTTGGTTGAGGCCACTAAAGGAAGGAGCTTTGTTGCCCGCTGCTGGTCTGCTCATGGGATGTGAATTTTATTAGAATATGTAGTGGTATTGCCCACCGCATCTTTAACAACCAAACGGAGGTTTAGATTTCCTTTCGGACTGTTTTCATGGATGGTGTAGGATAGGGAGGCTGTTTTGCCGTCGAAAACAGTTTTTTGCCATTGGTCGTCGAGATACAAATGGTAAGAGCCTAATCCTGCCAAGTTATCGCGGAGCGTAAAACGAATTTGCTGCCCTTGCGTGTAGCTCCCGCCTGGTCGCAGTGACACAACCAGAATAGTGGGCGCAAGGGTGTCGATGGCGAGGTAGAAGTCGCCGAGCCCACGGGCTTTGGCTCTGTACCAATCGTTTTCCCACCTGCCAAGCAGGGCAGAGCGGCCTTTATTGATGTTGATGTTTACCAATACTGTTTTGGACTTGAGACTGTCGACCAAGCCGCTATGTCGCACAGACAAGTCGTAGAAGCCATGCACAGGTACCTCGGCCTTGTGTAAGCTGTGAACCGCGGAAAACGTTGCGTAGGGCTTTGCGCTGCTGCTGTATTCGAAATCGAGGGTGTCGTAGAGGTTGTTGGCAGGCATATTCAGCTGCACATCTTCGGTGTTCCAAGTCCAAGCCTCGTTGGGCGGGTATCGCTTTAGGACGGTAGTCGGACCTGCAATTTCCGCAGCACTGTGGCTGGCACCATGGATGGTGAATTGCAAGGCAGTTTGATTGCCGTCGAAGTCATAGACCGTGAGGTGGAAGTTTTTACTTTCTCCCGCCAGCAACGCTACCTTAGCGCCAAGCGCAGGCTGTTGCACCATGGCCAATAAATTGCCAGGGAATTGAAATCCGAGGTAAATTTGTTCCCGATGAATCATGCGCGCTTGGTAATCCATCACCGCATTGGCGTATCGAGTTTCGTTGAATTCGAAACGATCGGCAGTGAATTGGTACAGGGTGTCGTTGCCTGAACGCAACACAAGCTTATAAATACCGTTCCTGAACTCATTGCCGTTGTGCTTGTCCCACGCCCGTACTTGTACATAGCAGGCACCAGCAATCTCTAAGCGTTGGACAATGCCGTAAGACCCACTTGCTGATTTCACGGTGTTGAAGCGTTTTTTATTGCTGCTTCCGTTGATGCGTGCATCACGGGTGTAAGGTACTACCTCCAGGTATTCAATTACAGGCGTTACGTTGTCGGTAATGCTAAAGCCGAAGTGTCTGGGATTGATAATGGCTTCGGTTTTAGTGTCACGGACTTCGAAATGCAAGTGCGGACCACCTGAGCCGCCTGTATTTCCGCTGTAAGCCACAATTTGACCTTTGATTACCGGAAGTTCATCAGGATATAGGGGGATGTCGAGCTCAAAGTTTTGTTTTTCGTAGTGCTTTTTCTCCACCCAGCTTTTGATAGGCTCTTCAAAATTGCGCAGGTGTGCATATGCAGTGGTGTAACCATTTGGATGGTCAATGTACACGGCGTTGCCGTAACCGTAAGCTGAAACCTTGATACGACTTACATGCCCTTCAGCTGCGGCATATATCTTTAAGCCTTCCATACTGTTGGTGCGGATGTCGAGACCGCTGTGAAAATGGTTGGTGCGCAGTTCCCCAAAGGTGCCTGAGAGTTTCAAGGGAATATCGAGTGGCGACCTGAAATAGTTATCCGGATAAGTCTGTGCTCCTAGCCAAAGGGGTATGCTCAAAAACCCGATGAGTAGGCACCGGTTAAAGAGGTTGGGCTGGGTCATGTTTAGAAGTTAGGACTTAGCACAAATTTGCTGTAGAAGTCTTCAATATGCGCCACAGCATCGTCAGCAGTATCCACAATCTTCATAAGGTCTAAATCGACCGGATTTACATTGTGTTCTTCCTCCAGCATGGTGTCTTTAATCCAGTCGATGAGGCCTTTCCAATAGCTACTGCCCACCAATACAATCGGGAATTTGCCGATTTTATGGGTTTGTATCAAAGTTAATGCTTCAAAAAGCTCATCTAGGGTGCCAAAACCGCCAGGCAATACAATAAAGCCTTGTGCATATTTGATAAACATGAGCTTGCGCACGAAGAAGTAGTCGAAATTGATGAGCTTATCACCGTCGATGTAAGGATTGCTGAACTTCTCAAAAGGCAGGTCGATGTTTAAGCCCACTGATTTCCCCCCTGCAAGTTTGGCGCCTTTGTTACCTGCTTCCATGATGCCGGGGCCACCACCTGTAATGACACCGTAACCCTTTTCAGTGAGTTTCTTGCCAATTTCTTCGGCTAAGAGATAGTATTTATTGTCAGGTTTGGTACGTGCTGAACCAAAAATGGAAACACATGGCCCGATGCGTGAAAGCTTTTCAAAGCCTTCCACAAACTCTGCAATGATTTTAAAAATTTGCCACGAAGAAGCGGCCTTTATCTCCGTCCAGCTTTTTTGCTCAAAAGCTCCTCGGATCATTTCGTCTTTATCTGAACTCATAATAGCACAATTTATGGCTTTTTAGGTAATCTCAGCAGCCACAATCCACAAAAAGTAAGCAAGCCGTTAAGGATGAGTAATTCGAACCCGAATTTATAACCATTCAGCCAGTTTTCGGAATTGTTACTGAGGACGTAACAAAAAATGGGGGATAAAATGGCAACAAGCGGTACCCATTTGTCTTTGACCATCCATTTGGTAAAAAGGCCAAAAGCGAACATGCCTAAAAGTGGTCCATAGGTATAGCCTGCTACTTTAAACAGTTGGGTAATGAGTGAGTCGTCGTGCAGCGAGCGGAACAGTAAAATCTGCAATCCAAGCACCACCGACATTCCAATGTGCACCCACATACGCGTTTTAACGGTCCCTTTTTCTTTGTTGAAGCCTAAAAAGTCTACGCAAAAAGAGGTGGTTAGGGCCGTGAGGGCAGAATCAGCGCTGGAATAAGCCGCAGCAATGAGTCCAACTACAAAGGTAAAGCCAGCAATAGGTGCAAAATGCTGCAGTGCTAGCATTGGAAACAGCTCGTCGGCTTGGGCGGGAATGGCGATGCCCTTGGCTTCGCTGTAAATGAAAAGGAGCGCACCCAAGCTTAAAAAGAGCAGGTTCATAGCTATGAGCACCAAGCTGAACCAAAACATATTTTTCTGAGCATCTCTCAAGCTGCGGCAGGAGAGATTTTTTTGCATCATGTCTTGATCGAGTCCTGTCATCACAATGGTGATAAACGCGCCCGAAAAAAACATCTTGAAGAAATTTTGTGGGCCGGTCCAATCCCAAAAAAACACTTTGGAATAGGGGCTGTCGGCTACTAAGGCGGGTAAATCAGCGATGTCCACCTGGAGGTCCGCTGCAATGATACCGATCGAAATCAGCACAGCGCCAATCAGAAAGGCGGTTTGCAAGGTATCGGTCCAAATAATAGTCTTAATGCCACTCCTAAAAGTATACAGCCATATAAGCACGATGGTCACGACTACCGTGACCCAAAACGGCACTCCCCATTGGTTAAGCACAAAACGGTCGAGCACCATAGCCACCAAATAAAGGCGAAACGATGAGCCGATGGTGCGCGACAACATGAAAAAGGAGGCACCGGTTTTGTGACTGGCTTTGCCGAAGCGGTCACGCAAATAGGCGTAAATACTGGTGAGGTTGAGTTTGTAATACAGCGGCAACAAGATGTTGATGATGGCCAGATATCCCAAAAAATAACCTAAAACCAATTGCATATAGCTAAAGGCTTGCGTACCTACGGTGCCTGGAATGGATACAAAGGTGACCCCCGATAAGCTCGAGCCAATCATGCCAAAGGCCACAATGTACCAAGGTGAGGACCGGTTGGCTAAGAAAAAAGAGCTGTTGTCGGATTTGCGGCCAGTAATCCACGAAATGCCAATGAGGAATAAAAAATAGGCCGAAATGATGATCAGAATGAGGCTTGGATTCATAAGAAAACGATAGATGTTTGTAGGAATAACCTAGGTATCAACGAAGGTAGTATTTTTGGGCTTATGAATTTTCCATCGCGCTTGATTGAAGAGGCTGTGAACGCTTTTTCGCGTTTTCCAGGTATTGGCAAAAAAACGGCCTTGCGCTTAACGCTGCATTTGTTGCGACAGCAGCAGGCCGAAGCACTGGAGTTGGCACGTGCCGTAACCAATTTGGCTACCAATGTGCAGTACTGCCGAACCTGTCACAACATCAGCGATGCGCTGGTGTGCCAAATTTGCGCGAATAAGTCACGCAACCAAGCCTTGGTTTGTGTAGTAGCTGATATGCGAGATGTAATCGCAATCGAAAATACCGGCCAGTATAACGGCTTGTATCATGTTTTGGGTGGATTAATTACCCCGATGGAGGGTATTGGCCCTGACCAGCTCAAAATTGGCAGTCTGGAAGAGCGCCTCGTTTCCGGCGAAGTGCGGGAATTACTATTAGCTTTTTCGGCCACCATGGAAGGCGATACCACTGCTTTTTACATCGGCCGGAAGTTACAAGGCCAAGACATCCGCATCAGCACCATCGCGCGCGGCATTTCGATTGGGGGTGAGCTGGAGTATGCCGACGAAATTACCTTGGGTCGCTCTATTCAGCAGCGAATTCCGTTTCAGTCGTAGGCAATCCAGCTGCCACTACGTACCAAGTAGTGAGCTGCCCTTTGTCGGAAATCCAGCCATCTTGCTCAAAAACCAATTGGTAGTTAAAGTCTGTTTGCGCCGCCAAAGATTGAAAATCCCCGAAATTACTACTGTTTAAAAGTAGCAAGTTGTTGGGTTGGGCGAGTTGTTGCTGCCACAAAGCTGCATTGGTGGCTTCTTCATATTTAACAGCTTGTGTACTGAGGTAAAAGGGCAAGCTCGGCAGGTGAAAGTTGCGACTCAGTAAGAGTGTTTTGTCGGGATGTGCCTGTGCTATAAAATAGGCCACTGCTTTGGTTGCTCCTCGTAACGGCTCAATGCTGGGCATCAGCAACAACCATCCCATCAGCAAAAAGAAAATACTTTGGGTGAGCATGCCACGCACTGCCCAGGCATATTGCCCACGCAACAACAAAATAACCGTCGCCATTCCTAAAAACAAAAAGCCAACCCCAGTATACCGGGCCGTTTTGGTGCCAAAGTCACCGAATAAGTAGCCTTCTCCCACGGGAGCGGAAGCTGCTAAGGGCAAGCCAATGCCGAGGGCAAGGCACAGCAAGAGGTAGAGCAGGAGGCCGCTTTTGAGCCAGTTTTGCTGGCGGAAGTTGTAGGTGGGTAACTGTGTGATTTGATGCCCAAGCAGCAGTGCCACGGCAGGATAGGCGCCCAAGGCATAGGCAGGGAGTTTCGACTTGAATAATTCGTATATGAACCAGCCGCTGATAAGCCAAGCCAGAAGCATGAACTGCTTAAAATCGGGTTGGCGCCAATTATACCGGGTAAAAAGCTGCTGAAAGCCCTTCGGTAGTAAGGCCAAAAATGGTAAAAAGGCAATGAGTATGGTGGCGAGGTAATAGCCTGGGGGACCTGTTTGTCCGAGCACCTCGCTGTTTACCCGGCTCACGGTGTACCAATCGATCATCCAGCGGATGAAAGCGCCATGGCCGGTTTGCCAGGCCACAGTGCCCCACACAAGCAAGGGCAATGCCGCCAACGGAAGCAGCAACCACGGGTGGAAGGCGGTGATTTTTTTCCTTTCTGGCGAAAAAAGGAGGATTAAGCCGAGCATGCCGATGCTGAGGATGAGCACGGGTGGGCCTTTTACGAGTAAGGCGCCGGCGGTGCCAAGTACAAAGTAGAGCTGCTCTTGCCAACGAGGCTGTCTGAAAAAACGAATGAGCGAGAGCACTGCCAGCGTTTCAAAAAAGAGCAAAGAGGCGTCTGTGACTGATATTTTGATGAGGTGCGGCAGAAAAAGATTGGCCGCCAGAACCCAGGAAGCCGCTTTGGCTGTGGGTTCGCCAAAGATTGCAGCGGACCTATACCGGACCAGTAAAACCGTTCCGATGGCAGCGCAAAAAGCAGGAAAACGAACGGCAAATTCGTTAATGCCCCAGATGGAGTAGCTGACTGCGATGCTCCAAAAGTGAAAGGGCGTTTTGCGATGGATCTCGCTCCACAAAAAATCAGGCACCAGCCAGTTGCCCGATACGCGCATCTGCCACGCAAAAGCTGCGTAGGCCGATTCGTCTTGGTCCCAAACCGACAACCCAGTTCCTGCCAACCAGGCCAAGACAAAAAGAGCTATCCATACCCATTGCTCGTACTTATTTTTAGGCAGGAGTTCCATGTTTTGGTATTTATTCTGTTTCGCCCCAGGCTTCAAAAAGCTTGTTTATAAAAATATTTTCCTCTTGGGTGATGCGGTTGTCGGATTTTATTAGGTCCATTGCCAATTGCAGAAAGGCAGAACGTTCGGGGGCGCTGCTCTGTGAATAAAAGGCATTCATGGCTTCACGTAATTCGAACATTTGCAAATCTTGGGTGATGGCTTGGAGCCGAATGCGTTCGATTTGCATGGTAGCAGTAATGGTTTTAACGTCAAATTGAGTGCCTAAAAAATCCAAAATCAGCGTCTGCTCTTCCGCTAGGTGTTCTCCATCAACATTGGACAATATCATGAGTATTTTATAACCTGCTGTAACTTTGTTCATTGCTAAACCTTTTATTTGCTACAAAAAAATGACTTTTTGAGCAATCTTGTTTGTTAATCTTTGAAAACTTCAATGGTTTTGGTCATTCGAATGAGGTCGGTGAATTTACCTTCATATCGGGTGGCACGCACAATATGGTTGTCTATCCAATGATAGTTGCCCCCTCTAGGCTTGTTCATCAGTAAACCATGGTATTTAAAACCGAATCGCTGCAGCCAAGTCTCGGTAATCTCTCGTAAATCTTCTGTTCTGGAGGTGAAAAAGGTGATGATATGGCCTTCGTCGTGCCACTTATTTAACCTTTCAAGGGCGTCAGGGAAGGGTAGGCAGTCACGCATACGCTCGGGCTCTTCGTTGGGCACGTCTTCGGTAACGGTACCATCAATGTCGATGAGGAAGTTACGGACTGCGCTGGGGAGTAATGGACTTGCCGCTTTGCCTTGCTCGTCGAAGGCTTCATTTAGACTGTGTGGCAGGGGTGGAGGCTGGGACATGGGCAGGTGAAGGGTTAAAATTAAAATCGGTGATACGCAGGCGGCCAGGTTCTGTGGTGTGGTAGGTGTGTATACCAATCTTGTAAAAAAAAGCGGCTGCCCCGAGCATGACCGCCGAACTAATGATGGCGGAGGTGGTTACCAAAGGCCTGCTGTCGGAACTAAGGCCGTTGATGCCTACAATAACTGGCCAAAGCACGCTAGCAACTCCGAGGTTGGCAGCCGCCCCAAGTGCTGCTGCACGATAGGAACGAACGGCTTGAATTTGTTGGAGGCCCACTTTGAAGCCCGCTACTATTAAAGTGTCGTTGCGCAACCACTCAATGTCACCACTGACCCATCCATGGGGACCAACCTTGAGCTGAATGCGGTCGCCCTCGTAAAAACGCTTGCCGAGTTGGCCGTTTTTTTTGTAAACAGACAATTGTTTGCTTTGTGAAATGGCCGTGGGACTCCCCGCAAATAGCAGCAAGAGTAATAAGTAAAGTACTTTTTTATTCACGCTTAAATTTACACAGAATTCAATAAAAAGCATTTCTTGATAAGACATTAACTGAAAATGATGTGAATATCGTGGGTGTATTTCGCTGACTTTACTTGTAGTGAAGTCATTAAATGTAAAGAATGCTCCCAAAACTTTAAATTTTGCCTCAAATGCCTTCGTATTTGTAAATCGGTGAAGCCTCAATTGTATTTTATATCTTATTTGTATTGCAAGGATTCGGCTTTGTCATCTGAAAACCAACGAATACTAGGCACATGATAATTACGAAAGGTCTAAGGGTATGCCCTGCCTGCACTAAAGCTGGGAAGTTACTTCCTATCAGGAAAAATGGGGGAAACGTGATTTTTCGCCGTTACCATTGCCAAAGTTGCCATTGGACTGGAACCATGTTCCGACTCGCTAAAAAACAATCCCGACCCGCCTTTTATTTTACATTGGTTTTATTCTTAGGGGCCGCTGGAGGTGTAGTATTGGTATTTCTGCGCTTGCTCAATTATCTTCCTGATGAAGCTTTTAGCGGTTAGACTGCGAAGGTGCCATGCCATAGAATTTTTTGTAGCTGTAGCTGAAATAGCTCAAGCTATTGAAACCTGTAATCTGGGCAATGTCAGAAAGCGTGCCTGCGTTTCTTTCTATCATTTTCCTAGCTTTTTCTAAGCGGTATTCTCGAATGAGTTGGTTTAGGTTTTTATTAACGCTGGTTTTGATTTTTCTTTGGATGGTTGATTTGCTGATGCCGAGGTGCTTGGCAATCATGTCCACCGAAAGGTTATAATCGCTCAGGTGTTCTTCTATGAACAGTATGATATCGCGGATCATCTGCTCACTTTTCGGGATGATGTTGTCTACATTTACAGCTATGAGTCCCTTTTTAAGCATTTTTTGATGCTTTAGGATGAGGTTTGAGGAGCGCACCAACAGCTCTTCTGCCGAAAAGGGCTTCATCATATAGTCGTCGGCGCCCAATTGTAGGCCTTCAATTTTTGACTGAAGCATGGTTTTAGCGGTGAGAAAAATCACCGGTACAAATTCGGTAGCAGGGTTCTTTTTTAAACGCTTCAAAAGGGCGAAGCCGTCTTCTTCTGGCATAATTACATCTGATACAATTAAATCAGGTGCGAATTTCAACGCTTTTTCGTAGCCACTTTTGCCGTTTTCGGCCGATGCTACCTGGTATTGTTGCGATTCAAACAGCTCAATGATGTTTTCGCGGAGTTGCGTTTCGTCTTCAATGATTAATACTCTGTTCATATGCTTAGTTCTAGGATAAAAGTGGTGCCACCATCACGATGGCTGTTGAAGTGGATTTTGCCGTCGTGTAGATCGATAAATTCTTTCACTACCACCAAGCCGAGACCTGTTCCGGGCGTTTGGCTTACATTGCTGCCGCGGAAAAAAGGTTCGAATACGCGTTTTTTATCACTGGCATGGATGCCAATGCCATAATCTCGCACCGAGATTTCTAATTTTTTCCGTTTGAAACGGAGGGTTATCTCTGGACTAGCTTTACCTACTGAAAATTTGAGTGCATTGCTGAGCAGGTTCATAAGGCAATGGATGATAAGCTGCTCGTCGATGGAAATTGGTTTTGACTGGCCGAATTGTTTAAGTGTCGGGATTCGTTGATCGGGCCCACTGCTGTAATGATCAGCTAATAATTGAATAATGAGCTCGTCAATTGAAACTACATTTAGTTGTAGCTTGGTTTTACCGGCTTGCATTTTGCCTAAAAGAAGAATATCGTTCATAAGATCACCTACACGGTGAATTTCTGTACCCATCTTTTCAAAGTGTTTCTCGCACATTTGACGTAGGGTTTTGTCGGCAGTTCGTAAGTAAATACGCAATAAATCCAAACTAGATTGAATGGTAGCCAATGGGGTTCTGAATTCGTGCGAGGCCATCAGGATAAAGCGTGAGCGAAGCTCTACGAGCTCCTTTTCTTTTTCAATGGCTCTTGCAATATCTCCTTCTGCTTTTTTTCGCTCGCTGATGTCCACAATGGTTCCCGTGGAGCCAATTATTTCGTTATTCTGCCCTACAATATGCTTTGTTTTAACTTCTGCCCATACCGACTTTCCTGATTTATGAAGGTATTGCAGTTCCACATTTGTATAAACATGCGGCGAATTAGACATGCGTTCTAAGATTGGTTGGATGTGCGGTAAGGCTGAAGGACTGAGAAAATCACGTCCATTTCTCCCAAGCGATTCTACTAAGGTATACCCAGTGAACTGTTCCCAAGATTGGTTTAAAAAGGTGATTTTGCCATCCGTATCAGACTCAAAAACCACTTCTCGCAGGTTATTGACCAGATTGCGGTATTGAAACTCGTTTTCAGCAAGGACCTGCTCGTTAATTTTGCGCTCGGTAATATCGGTATTACTTCCTCCCACACGAACGGGCTTTCCTGTTAAATCTTTTTCTACCGCACTGCGGCTGAGCACCCAAATGTAATGTCCCTTAGCATGCCGCATACGGTACTCCATTTCACTAGCTCCATTGCCTGTTTCTGTAAATTCCCTTAGATTTTCGACCACTTGTTGTTTGTCGTCAGGGTGAATCAGGTGAAGCCAATTTTCATAACTCCAAATAATCGAACCTTCACCGAATCCAAACATTTCTTTCCAGCGGGGACTTATATACGCCTGGTTGGTAACCAGATTGATGTCCCAAATACCGTCTTTAGAGCCTTTTAGAGCTAAATCGAACTGCTTGTTCTTTTCTTCTAATTCGTTTCGAAGCTGAAGGTTCTCGATAAAGAAACCAAAAGCGTTAGCAAAGGTTTGAAGGGCGCTTATTTCAGCGCTTTCCCAACATCTTGCTTCTTCACATGCATCATAGCCAATAAATCCCCACAATTGGCTTTTGGTCCTGATAGGGAGAAAGAGAAATGACTGAATGTCTTGTTCCGACATGAGGCTACGGAAGGGTTCCGGACAATCGGCAACAAATGCATGACATGTATTTCCGGTTGCAAGGGTGCTGTAAAGCGTTGGGTAGATGCTGTAGGGCACTCCTTGCAGTCTAGGATTATCGATTTGAATACGCACCTTGTCAGCAACCCATTCTTCCACCTGGTTCATGTAGTATTCGCCGTCTACTTCTGAATTACGGAAAATATAACAGCGGTCTACCCTAGCCGATTTACCCATGATTTCGACCACGGCGGAAGCTGTTTGCTCAAGACTTTGATAGCGCACCAATTGCAACGAAGCTTCTGCTACACCTCTTAAGGTGCTTTCGAGGGGATGGACGATGGAGGATTGGACTTGCATCGGGTTAAAGTTAAGAAAACAGCGCACATGTGAATTGAATGGCAACAATGTTGCGTAAATATTTCTTTTGCAGCGGGGCGCTTTGCCGTGCAGCGCCCTTTTGTGGCGATTTTTAATGTAATAGCAGCCGTTTTCCCTTATTTTTGTGAAAATTATGGACATGCAATACGATTTAGCCATCATTGGCTCTGGTCCTGGGGGCTATGTAGCCGCCATTCGGGCCGCGCAGCTCGGACTCAAAACTGCCATCATTGAGCGTTACAATACTTTAGGAGGCACTTGTTTGAATGTAGGTTGTATTCCCTCGAAGGCCTTGTTGGATTCATCGGAGCATTACCACAATGCCGCGCATACGTTTAAAGGACACGGCATTGACTTAACGGGTTTAAAGGTGAATTTGCCCCAAATGATTATCCGCAAAAACGAGGTGGTGAAACAAAATGTGGATGGCATTGCCTTTCTTATGAAGAAAAACAAAATTACCGTTTACCACGGGCATGGGGCTTTTTCCGATGCCAATACCATCCAAATAAGCAAGGAAGATGGCAGCAGCGAGCAAATCACTGCTAAAAACATCATCATCGCCACAGGTTCTAAGCCAGCCAGCGTGCCAGGCGTAGAAACCGATAAAAAGCGCATCATTACTTCTACCGAAGCCCTTAATTTGCCAGAAGTGCCCAAAAGCATGGTGGTGATTGGTGGCGGGGTGATAGGCATGGAGCTCGGTTCGGTATATGCCCGTTTGGGTACTAAAGTTACCGTGGTGGAGTTCACCAACAGCCTAATTTCTGTCATGGATGCGGCCATGGGCCGTGAATTGCAGAAATCGCTGACCAAGTTGGGCTTCGAATTCCATTTTGGTCACAAAGTAACCTCGGCGGTTACCAAGGGCAAACAAACGGTGGTGACGTATGAAGACTTAAAATCGGGCGAAATAAAAGAGCTCAAGGCCGATTATACCTTGGTATCGGTGGGTCGCCGGCCGTATACCGACAGTTTGAACCTCGATAAAGCTGGTTTGCAAACCGACGAACGCGGTCGGGTTGCGGTAAACGACCACCTCCAGACTGCGGTGCCACACATTTACGCCATTGGCGATGTGGTGCGTGGAGCCATGTTGGCGCACAAAGCTGAGGAAGAAGGGGTGTATGTGGCGGAGTTGCTGGCCGGACAAAAGCCGCACATCAACTACCTCCTCATTCCCAATGTGGTGTACACGTGGCCCGAAGTTGCCAGCGTGGGGCATACGGAGCAGGAGCTCAAAGCAGCAGGAACCCCCTACAAAGTAGGCCAATTTCCGTTTAAAGCCAGTGGTCGCGCCCGCGCTTCCGGCGATGTGGATGGGGTGGTGAAGGTGTATGCGCACAAAGACACCGATGAAATTTTAGGCGTGCACATGATTGGTCCACGTGTGGCCGACATGATTGCCGAAGCCGTAGTAGCCATGGAGTTCCGGGCCAGCGCCGAAGACATTGCGCGCATGAGTCACGCCCACCCTACCTATACTGAAGTATTTAGAGAAGCCTGTTTAGCGGCTACCGCAAACCGGGCTTTGCATATGTAAAAGCTAGACAGCCTAATTTAAGGTTGGTAGGGACAGAAGCGACTGCTGTGAGGACAGTGGTCGCTTTTTTTGAAATAGTACATCAAGCCGCCCCACACAAGCCACGTTAAGTTGCCGTTAATTGTTTTGAAAAATGAGTTTCTTTTGTTGGAGTTCACTTAAACCTCTAGTGTGAAAAAGCAACTCTTTACCCCCCTGGGGGAGGAGGAAAACACCCTTGATGGTAGCACTCGGTTTATGCTTGGTCAACCGCCGATTTCATTTAAAACGGCCGTTGGTAAGTACAAAATAACCGACTGTGCTATCTAAGAAGCCCGCTTGTGAAAGTAATGGGCTTTTACATTTTACGAGTAGAAAAAACGCCTCAACTTGCTGTTGAAAATGCTTTGAGAAGCCTATCAGAAAATGCGATTTTCTATCCTAGGAATTAAAATACGTAATTTTGTATTGGCTATTGTGAGTTATAAAGGGTATTTATTTTTTAGTGCAGGAAAAATCTAGCTCCACTAGAATCGTGTGTAATTCGGTCGCTGATTAAAAAACCATTTTCCCCTTTTATAAAATTTAACTTTTCTTTTCCAAATACTTTTTCTTATTTTGCGATATCAAAATGATATCAATATGATTCAAGAAAAAACCCTTCTGCCAAAATTAGGCTACCTGCAATTGTTGGTAAGTCTATTGCTCTTAGCGGGAGCCATTGTATGCTTCGTGCAACAAAAACACAATCCCGGAAATTTATTCTGGCTGCCAGGTCTGCTGCTGAGTATCGCTTGGCTGGTGCATTTGCCAGGCTTCCTCATCGTTAATCCCAACGAAAGTATGGTGATGGTGCTTTTTGGCACCTACAAAGGCACGGTCAAGGAATTTGGCTTTTTTTGGGCCAATCCTTTCTACACCAAGAAAAAAGTATCGCTGCGGGCCATGAACCAAAATGGCGAAAAGCTCAAGGTGAACGACAAAGTGGGCAATCCCATTGAAATTGCTGCGGTATTGGTATGGCAAGTGGCCGACACCAGCAAGGCTGTTTTTGCCGTTGACAACTATGTTAGGTACGTGGAAACCCAGAGCGAAGCAGCGGTGCGCTCTTTGGCTGGCACTTATCCTTATGACGAATTTGAGAAGGAAGGTACAGAAATCACCTTGCGAGGCAATGCGCCTTTGGTAAACGAAGAACTTGAAAAGCAATTGTCGGAACGCCTAGAACGCGCTGGCGTGGAGGTGCTCGAAGCGCGCATCAGTCACTTAGCCTATGCGCCAGAAATTGCTGGTGCGATGTTACAACGGCAGCAAGCCTCTGCTATCGTTGCGGCACGTCACAAAATTGTTGAAGGTGCCGTGAGCATGGTAGAAATGGCGCTCCAACAACTCAGCGAAAAGCAAATTGTGGTATTAGACGATGAGCGCAAGGCGGCAATGGTGAGTAATTTATTGGTGGTTTTGTGCTCCGATCGGGCGGTATCGCCGGTAGTAAATGCAGGAAGTTTGTATCATTAGCGCATGAGTGGAAACAAAAAAGCCTTCGCGCTGCGGTTGAGTCCCGAATTACTCGAAGCCCTCGAAAAGTGGGCGCAAGACGAGTTTCGGTCGGTGAACGGACAAATTGAGTTCGTGCTTACCCAAGCCGTGCGCGCACGAGGCAAAAACCAAAACAAAAAACCGAACGATGGCCAAAGTAGTGTTTGAAGAAAAGCAGCGCATGCGCCAATGGTGGATTTGGCTGCTAATAGGCGGGGCTACTGCCTTTGTGAGCTACGCCTTGCTGTATCAGCTCATTACGGGTCAAGGGCTCGGTACCGAACCCATTGGTTTGGGCGAGATGATCAGCATAGAAGTCTTGATGCTGCTGTTGTTACTGTTTATAGGGCGATTGGAGATGCAGGTGCGCATAGATGCTGCAGGCATCCACTACCGTTTTTGGCCGTTTTTCAAATGGCGACACCGCATTTGGGCCGAGATGCAATCGGTAGAAGTGCGGCAGTACAAGCCCTTGCTTGACTACGGCGGTTGGGGCTTCCGTTTGGGAATAGGTGGAAATGGCTGGGCTTACAACATCGCCGGTAATAAAGGCATTCAGCTGGTTTTGCAAAATGGCGACCGTTTGTTGCTCGGCACCCAGCGGCCCGAGGAAGCTGCAGCGGCCATCGCGCGCTTAAAATCAGCGCGGAATGATTGAGGCGCTGCGGGTTTTGGTGGTGGGCGCTGGCTGGCTGGGCCTTCCCTTGGCGGCGGCTTTGCAGGAAGCGGGGCATGCGGTACGGGTTAGCAACCGTTCAGGACAAAACGCAGCCTTTGACGCTGCAGGATTGCAAGCCTTGGCGCTCGATTTAGACCAAGCTTTGCCCGATTTAAAAGCTTTTTCGCTGGTAATTGCCAGTTTTCCGCCTGCTGCCCGTGGCGGAAACGACTCACGCTATGCGCAGCGCTTGCAGCTTTTGTGCCAAGCGCTTACACCCGGCTGTCGCTTTGTGCTGGTGAGCAGCACGGGTGTTTATCCTCAGGAACCAGGCACTTATGATGAAGGCAGCGAAATTTTATCTATCCACGCTGTCAGCAAGGGCGAGCAAGTGGTTTTGCAGCATTTTCCGCTTGCCTTAATTTTACGTGCAGGTGGGTTGGCGGGCTACGACCGACTCATTGGCCGGTACTTCAGCGGGCGCGATTTGGTTGATCCCGAACAGGTGGTGAACCTCATTCACCGCGATGATGCAGTGGGTGCCTGTTTGCATTTGTTGGCCCAAAGCGCTCAGGGCATTTACAACCTCGTGGCCCCCGAGCATCCCACCAAAGCGGTGGTGTATGCTGCCGATTTAAAGGCGCTCGCATTGGGCGCGTTCTTGCTGCCCAATAGTCCGGCGCGGCCACCCGCCCGTTTGATCAGTTCTCAAAAGCTTTTGGCATCGGGGTACATTTTTCTAAATCCCAATCCTTTGTATTTTCCAAGAGACAACGCAGCGGGATAAACAATTAAATCTTACCCATGCCAGCCAAGTGCTGCTTTTTTGTCGATATTCGTAGAGCTTATTATTGTTTATGAAACACCTACTCAGCGGAACCGATTTTTCTGATGGCGGTAACAATGCGGTGGCCTATGCTGCTGAGATTGCCCACCGCAGAGGCGCTACTTTGCATCTGTTGCATGCTTACAAAATGCAATCGAGCTCAGCTACTGTATTAAAAGGACTCAATGAAATATTGGAGAAAGATGCCAAAGAGGCTTTAGAAGGACTCAAGGAAGCTGTGTTGCAGTCTCACCCGAATCTTAAATTGGTTTTACATGCCGTTTATGGGGTTGCCGATGAAGCGATTAACCAGAAGGCGAATGAGCTCATGGTAGATCTGGTGTTGGTAGGAACCCGGGGGAAGTCGTTGCTCGACACCCTCTTTTTTGGCAGTACCAGTACCGCGTTGAGCAAAAAAATAGGGCGGCCGCTCCTCCTTGTTCCACCTGCCTGCAGTTTTGGAGTGGGCAGCGAATTAACGTATGCTACTGCCCTGCGCACGGATGTGCTGCCTGATTTACTTCAGTTTTTGATTAATTTTGGGGAATTGATGGAAAAAAGCTTCAAAGTGCTCCATGTTTTTGATGATCATCATCCGCTCACGTTGATGCAAGACCAGCGCTTAATGCATTTGCAGACAAATCTTAACATACCAACAACAGAACAAGAAATGATTCACAATGAAAACGTTGTTGAGGCCATCCTTCAGTATGTTTCGCAGCACAAGAGTGCGGTTTTGATCATGCATTTGTACCATTACGGATTTTTGGAACGCCTTTTTATTCCCTCCATCGCCGATGAGCTGTTGCGCAAGGCGAAGCTGCCGCTATTATTATTACCAGTCGATTAATAGGAGGAATGGAGCATTTTTGGACTAAAATGCCGTTCGACCGATGTCGCAAACGCTCCTCGTCCAAATTTTTATACCTTTGTGGAATAATATTTAGTTCATGATTATTGCTCCAGAAAAGGTAGTCGGCTTAACCTTTGAATTGCGCGTAAACAACGGCAATACCGATAACAGATTGATTGAAACGGCGGGTTCCGACAATCCTTTTTACTATTTGGTAGGCCAAAGTGGTTTGCCACCGGCTTTTGAAACTGCCTTAATAGGCCTAGATGCTGGCAAAAAGTTTGATTTCACCATCGAAATGCTTGAAGCCTATGGCCCTGTGGAGCAAGAAGCGATCATGGACATTCCCAATGACGTATTTACCGACCCAAGTGGGGCCTTCGACGCGGAAAATGTGGGTATCGGCAAGTTTTTATATTTAGAAGACGAGCAGGGTGACCAGCACCGCGGCAAAGTGATTGGCGTGCAGCCGGAGGCGGTTACCATGGACTTTAACCATCCGTTGGCGGGCTTCAACCTGCATTTTTCGGGAGAAGTGGTAGAGGTTCGTGCAGCCGAAGCCGATGAACTAACCCACGGCCATGTACATGGCCCGGGCGGTCACCATCATTAATTAAAACTAAAAATCATGAAGCAAGTAAGTGTTTTTACGCTTGCGTTGGCAGGACTATGTTATTTTGGTAGCGCCGCGCAAGCACCCCTCCAGTACACCATCAGCTTTTCGAAGCCCTCAAGTCATTATGTGGAAGTAGAGCTGCTGTTGGCAGCCGACGCCCAAGACACGGTGGAGTTGCGATTACCGGTGTGGACCCCAGGATCTTATTTGATTCGTGAGTTTGCGCGCAATTTAGATGGCATGACGGCCAGCAGTGAAGGCGAGCCTTTGCCTGTGCAGCAATTCGAAAAGAATGCTTGGCGGGTAGTAAAAGCGCCCGGTGCTGCTTTGCAAGTACGCTACCGGGTGTATAGCAAAGAATTCAGCGTGCGCACCAGCTTTTTAAACGAAGAGCAAGCATCCTTGGTAGGTACAACCTATTTGCTTTTTGTGCCCAAGTATTTGCAAGCACGGCATGAGCTCAACATCCAGCCGCATCCCAAATGGAAAAATGTGGCCACGGCCTTGCCGCAAACCGGCAGCAGCATTTGGCAGCGATACGCCAAAAATTACGATGAATTGGTAGATGCGCCTATTGAAATTGGCAATTTTAAGTCGTTTTACTTCGAAGAAGCCGGTGTGCAGCACCAAGTGGCCATGCCGGGTGTAAACAAATTTCCGGAAGAGGATTTGAAGAAAGACATGGCCAAGATTGTTGCAGCTGCAACAAATATTTTTGACCACCAGCCGAATCAAAACTACCTCTTCATTGTGCAACACAGTGTGCAAGGTGGGGGAGGTTTGGAGCACAGCGCCAGCACAACGCTGCAAACCCGTAAAACAGTCTATGATTCGCCTAAAAGCTATCACGGCTTGCTGGGCTTGGTAGCGCATGAGTATTTTCACTTGTGGAATGTAAAGCGTTTGCGACCGGTGGCATTGGGTCCTTTCGACTACAACCGCGAAAATTATACCCACAACCTGTGGTTTTCGGAAGGCTTTACGAGTTATTACGATAATTTACTCCTCGCTCGTACGCGGCTGATGGCTGAAAAAGAGTATTTAAACGTCTTGAGCGGCGGCTTTGAAGCTGTTTTGGGTAATAAGGGCGATGAGGTGCAGTCAGTAGCCCAGTCTAGCCTCGAAGCCTGGATCAAGTTTTACCTCCGCAACGAAAACTCTGGCAACATCAGTGTAAGCTATTACCGCAAAGGGGCCATGCTGGGTTTTGTGTTTGATGCCGCTTTGTTGGAGGCAACGAAGGGGTCATTCGGACTCGATTCGGTGATGAAACGCATGTACCACCACTATGCGCTGGCCCTCGACCGCGGTTTTACTGATGCCGAGCTATTTACTGAGTTTCAACAACATTTGGGCACCGAGGCCGACAGCATTTTTGCGCAGTACATTTATGGCACGCGGCCTATTAACTTTGTCCGCTATGCAGCCTATGCCGGTTTGGTGTTGGAAGATACCGCAGCCCGCAAGCCCGCGGCTTATTTTGGCGCGGCTTGGCGGAAGCAGGGCGACAGGCAGTATGTTACCGCTTTGCGGGAAGGCAGTGCTGCCTGGGAAATAGGCTTGCAAACCGATGATGTACTGTTGAAGGTGAATGGCAAGGATCAAAAAGACTTTGATGTTTGGATGGCCCAGCAGCAGCCGGGCACCAAGGTGAAGCTTAAAGTTTGGCGGTCGGGAGAAGAAATGACGATTGAAGGCAAATTAGGCTTGTATCCAGCGCCACTTTTTTATCTTTACAAACAGCTTGATGCTTCGGCACAGCAACGTTTGATATATGAGAAACTGGTTGGTTATCCTTTTTAGTAGCGCCGCGCTACTTTTTTCTTCCCCTAGTCACGCACAGCAGTCGGTGCAAGCCGAGCAAGCCGCTTTTATCCGGCAATTATTTGATAGCGCTTTGGTGCAGGGGCAGTCGTGGTCCATGCTTTCGCACCTCTGCAAGCAAATTGGTCACCGGCTTAGCGGCAGTGAAAATGCGCACAAGGCCGTTTTGTACACCCGCAGTCAGATGCTCAAACTCGGCTTCGACAGCGTTTGGTTGCAACCGGTGATGGTGCCTGTATGGGTGCGCGGCACCAAAGAAAAGGCCTACTTAGTTCAAAGCAAGCGCACACCTGGCGGACTCATTCAGCAGCAGGAAATACAGATCGAAATATTGGCTTTGGGCGGTTCGGTGGCTACGCCGCCTGGCGGATTGACAGCGGAGGTGGTAGAAGTTGCCAATTTGGAAGCGTTACGAGCCTTGCCGACCGCGGCAGCCAGTGGTAAAATAGTTTTTATCAACGAGGCTTTTGATCCGCGCAACATCCACACTTTTGAAGGTTACGGTCATTGTGTAGGAAACCGCTACAATGGTGCTCGAGAAGCAGCTGCCAAAGGGGCCGTGGGTGTAATTGTACGGTCACTTACGTACCGGGTCGATGCTTTTCCGCATACGGGGGTGATGTCGTACGGGGATGCGGCGAACCGGATTCCTGCTGCGGCCATCAGCACCTTGCATGCCGAGCAGCTGAGTGAACTGCTGCGCAAAAAACAGGAAGTACGCCTATACATGCAAATGAACTGTGAGAGCAGGCCCGATACCTTGTCGTACAATGTGGTGGGGCAAATCCACGGTAGCGAGCTGCGCGACCAAATCATTGCAGTGGGTGGTCACCTCGATAGCTGGGATGTGGGCGAGGGTGCCCACGACGATGGGGTGGGCTGTGTGCACAGCATCGAGGCCCTGCGTTTGCTTAAAGTGAATGGCTACCAGTCGCGCCGTTCGTTGCGGGCCATCATGTTTATGAACGAAGAAAATGGTCTGCGAGGGGGAGATGAATACGCCCGCTTGGCTAAAGAATTGAAAGAAAATCATTTTGCGGCCATTGAATCGGACCGGGGCGGCTTTTCACCCAGACAGTTCAACGTTGAAGCCGATTCTTTGGTAATTGCCGACATGCAAAAGTGGTTGCCGCTTTTTGAGCCTTATGGCGTGCACAGCATCAAAGCCGGTGGCAGCGGTGCCGATGTGGGGCGCTTGCGCGGCAATGCCGAGGCCCTGTTGGGTTTTGTGCCCGATTCGCAGCGATACTTCGACTTCCATCACGCCAACAGCGACGTATTGGAAGCCGTAAACAGACGCGAGCTGGAGCTTGGCTCGGCTGCGATTGCCGCTTTGATATATTTACTCGACCAACCATAGTTGCGGATGGAAAATAAAAAAGCCCGTTGAGCTCTTTCAACGGGCTTTTGTGTTCTAAAGCTATTTTTAATCTGCCAAGCGGGTAATCAGCACCACGGCCGTTTCTACTTCTGATTCGTTGCTCAAGAAAGCATCTTCGGTGGGTTGCACCACTTGTCCGGCCAACATCGGCCTGTCGTTAATGCTCACGGCCTTACCTACTATCAATAGAATGGTGGTTCCGGACTCATAATCCACTTCCATGCCGTGCTGTGGTAGCATGCGGGCTTCTTCTATGCTGTAATGGGCAGTTGTGAGGGCTACTTTGGAGCTTCCATAAGGTGTTTCAATGCTTTCATGTGCCAATAATAAGGCAGAACCTTCCTTTTTGAGTGCATCAACCAGCTTTTTTACATCCTGACTTTGTCCTTTTTTGCCAATCAACGTTGCCGAATCGGTCTGTACTACAAATAAATCGCTCACCCCGAGTAGCACTAACTGGCTATCGGATACATTGAGCAGCAAATTATTGTGCGCGTCTATGTTCAAGCTGTTGGGTTGTAAAGTATTGCCATCGCCATCGGTAGGTAATTCTCCATAAAGTGCATCAAAGCTACCGAGGTCGCTCCAGCCGATGTCGGCGGGCACCACGCGTACCCGGCTGCTTTTCTCCATCACACCGTAGTCGATGCTGATGTCGGGGATGGCTAGCATGCTGTCAAAATCGGGCTCATGCACCTCGTCTTGCTTGCGAAAACGGGCAGCGGCTGCTTTAGAGGCAGCATACACTTCGGGACTGTGCTGCGCCAGTTCCTCCAAAAAGCTGCCAGCGGTAAAACAAAACATCCCGCTGTTCCAGTAATAATTTCCTTTTTCGAGGTAGTGTTGGGCAGTGGCGGCATCGGGTTTTTCGCGAAACGACAACACCTCGTTACCGGCGGCCTCGATGTAACCAAAACCGGTTTCTGCATAGGTAGGTTGGATGCCAAAGGTTACCAAAAAGCCTTCTTTTGCAAATGCCACGGCTTTTTTAACTGCTTCTTGGTACGCTGCTTGCTTTTTAATGAGGTGATCAGAAGGGGTAACTAACACAATTTCATCGGCATCCATCATCAAACAAGCCAAGGCAATAGCGGGTGCTGTATTGCGGCCCACCGGTTCGAGCACGAAGCTACTTCGGCGCGTGCCCAGTTGCCGTTGCGCCAATAAATACTGATCTTGGTTGGTAACCACCATAAATTGCTGACATTGTTCTGCATTTCTTTCTACCGTGAGCTCAAAAAGAGAACGACCGTTGAGCAGCGGATAAAATTGCTTAGGACTTAATTTCCTAGACAGTGGCCAGAGGCGTGTGCCGCTACCACCCGATAAAATGAGATTCGTTATTTGCATCACAGTACGAATATAGCCAAGATGGTTTTAGCTATTGCTGATTGAGCTTTAAATTTTGATCGTATTCGTGCTTTACGGCTGTTTTGACAGCAAATTTTACTTACCTTCAACCCTTTATAAAAAGATGCTCAATCACGAAGATGTAAAAAATACCTTTGAGGTGCTTAACAGTTTGGATCAGTCCAATCGTTTGCGCATCATTGAGCTTTTGCATAAACATACCGAGCTTACCGTGACTGAATTGTGTGCACACATGGCGTTGGATCAGGGCTTGGTATCTCATCACTTACGTATTCTTACCAAAATTCAAGTGATTGAACAGCGCAAAAACGGCAAATACACGCATTATAGTTTAAACTATAAGAGGTGGGTACAGGTGAAAAGTGTGGTGAACGACCTCGCTTATTTGTAAAAAGCGGCCAAAAGCGTACCTTTGGGGCATAATTATTCTCCAATCATGCCTTTCGAAAATCTATATTCTCCTGAATTTCGTGCTGCTTTTGCGGCTGACAGCAATGCTATTTTAATGGATGTGCGTACAGCTGCCGAGGTAGCAGATCAAAAAATAGAAGGGAGCATGCACATTGATGTGATGAAGCCCGACTTTACAGACCATATTTCTGTGCTTGATACCAGCAAAAATTATTATGTATACTGCCGCAGCGGTGGCCGCAGTGGGCAAGCTTGCATGCTGTTAGCAGAAGCTGGCTTTGGTGGTCGCCTGGTGAATTTGGCCGGCGGCATCAGCCAGTACGACGGTCCTACCGTTTAGCGGATGTATTCAAAGCCGGTGTAAGGCACCAAAGCTTTTGGAATGCGGATGCCTTCGGGTGTTTGGTGGTTTTCGAGCAAGGCGGCTACGATGCGTGGCAGGGCCATGGCCGAACCGTTGAGCGTATGCGCCAGGTAGTTTTTGCCATCGGCTGCTTTGTAGCGTAACTTAAGCCGGTTGGCTTGAAAGCTTTCGAAATTGCTCACAGAGCTAACTTCGAGCCAACGGCCTTGGGCGGCACTCCATACTTCAAAATCGTAGGTTAGGGCCGATGCGAAGCTCATATCGCCTCCGCACAAGCGCAGGATCCGGTAAGGAAGCTCCAGCGCTTCCACCAAAGTGGCTACATGCGCACGCATTTTTTCGAGGGTCTCGTAACTTTTATCTGGATGGGCCAACTCCACAATTTCTACTTTGTCGAACTGGTGCAAGCGGTTTAAACCCCGCACATCCTTCCCGTACGAGCCGGCTTCGCGCCGGAAACAAGGGGTATAGGCGGTGTTGCGCACTGGAAAATCGCTTTCTTTCAAAATCACATCGCGGTACAAATTAGTTACTGGCACCTCCGCAGTCGGAATGAGGTAGAGGTTGTCGATGCCCACATAATACATCTGCCCTTCTTTGTCGGGTAATTGACCTGTTCCAAAGCCCGAATCTTCATTTACCAAAATAGGCGGCTGCACCTCGAGGTAGCCAGCGGCGGTGTTTTGGTCAAGAAAAAAATTGATCAGGGCGCGCTGTAATTTGGCACCAGCACCCTTGTATACGGGGAAGCCTGCGCCAGCTACTTTTACTCCAAGCTCAAAGTCGATGATGTCGTACTGGCTCGTGAGCTCCCAATGCGGTTTGCTACCGGCCGGAAGCAAGGGTATTTCAGTTACTTGATACACAATTTCGTTGTCTTCTGGCGTTTTGCCGGCAGGAACGCTGTCGTGCGGCAAATTGGGCAAGCGCAACAATAAATCGAGGCTCTTTTTTTCGAGCCCGGCTTTTTGCTCTTCAAGTGCTTTGCTTTGTTCTTTGAGGCTGGCTACCTTGGTTTTAAGCGCCTCGGCAGCCGCTTTGTCGCCCTTTTTCATCAAGCTACCAATTTCCCTGGCCAGCTGGTTTTGCTCGGCTAAAAGCTGGTCGAGATCCACCTGTGCTGCCTTGCGCAGGTCGTCGGTTGCCAACAGCTGCTGCACGATGGAAGCGGCATCCGCCAGGTGTTTGTGTTGGAGTTTTTGGATTACCTGATCGGTATGCTGACGAATTTGAGCGAGTTGGAGCATTGTGTAAATGAAAATAGAGTTGCAAAACTAAGCAAGCCGAACGAAAAAAATTAATTTAACGGCAAACGGAGCGTAAATACCGAACCTTGGCCTTCTCGCGAATCCACAGAAATTTGGCCTTTGAGTATTTCGGCGTACTTCCGCGACAGGGTGAGACCGATGCCCAAACCTTCGTAGCCCCGCGCTAGTTGGTCGTCGCTGGTGCGGAAAGCTTCGAAAATTTCTTTGAGGTTGTTTGCAGGAATACCCACACCCGAATCTTGCACCCGGAAGCAAAATGTTGGTTGCCCCGCCCACAACTCTCGAATGAGCTCAATTTTGATAAAGCCCTGCTCGGTGAATTTGATGGCATTTTGTATCAAATTCGACAAAATCCGCTGCACAAAGCCGGAATGCGACAACAAGCTGATTTCGCCAGCGTAGTTTACAAAATCTAACTGAAGCCCCTTCAACTTCATATCGCTTTCATATCGCTGCAAAACATTGTAAACAAGTTGCTCGGGATTAAAAGCCTCCATCGGTAGGTTTTCGGGATGTGCTTCGGTTTTGGAGAGCTCTATGATGGCGCTCATGGTCTCAGAAAGCCGCTTGCTCGAATCGAATAAGCCGTCGGCTACTAGACGAATTTCGGGTGATTGTATGTTTTCTTTGAGGTACTCACTCATGCCAATGATGCCGTTCATGGGTGTCCGCAGTTCATGGTTGATGTTGGCTAGGAAGAAGGTTTTAAGCCGGTCGGCCCGCTCCGCCTTTTCAAAAGCTTGGCGTAAATCACGGGTACGGTCGTTGACTTTCTCTTCCAAAGAGGCATTTAATCCCCGTAAATTAACTTGATTTTTACGAATGAGTTGGTATTGGTTGATGATGAAAAACAGCAATAGCAACGAAAGGCCAATGGCGCCGATATACACCTTATTGAGCAGGCGTTGACGGTTTAGTCGGGCATCAAGCAGGCTTTTATCCTTTTGTGACAAAACCAATTCTTGCTCTTTGCGCTCGGTTTCGTATCGTGCCTGGGTTTCTGCCGACAATAAATTGGTTTCCTCTTCTTTGAGAAGGTCTTTTACCGACACCAGTTCTTTGTAATATTTTAAACTTAGACCCGCTTGATCCATTCGGTCATAAGCCTCGGTCAATATTTCTAACGCCTGTAGCTGGTTGGAGTAGTCTTGAGCAGTTTTAGCAATCTCCAAAGCGGAGGATGCTTGCTGGATGCTTTTTGCGTATTCACTGCCCACTAGGAAGATGTTGGCCAAGCCGTTTAAGCTGCGGGCAATACCAGAGCGATAAGAAATTTGTTGCGAGATTTGTAAGGATTTGGTGTAGTGTTCTTTGGCTATGGCTAGGCGGTTGGTTTTGCGATAAATCTCTCCCAAATTGTAAAAGGAGGAAGCCATTCCCAAACGGTCGCCTAATTCTTTATCAATTTCGAAAGCGCTCATGTAGCTGCTAATGGCGCGCTCGAGCTCACCTGTTTCTTCATAAATGAGGCCGAGGTTGCTGTGGGTGTAACTGATGCCGCGTTTGTTACCTAAACGAATAAAAACTTCTTGGGCATCGGTATAATGCTTGCGGGCTTGCTCAAATTGGGTTTGGTTGATGTATATGTTTCCAATATTGCACAGCAGCCCTGCAACACCGTTCTCCTGCCCTAAAGCCTCTTTATATCGCAAAGCCCGGAGGTAATGATCGAGCGCCAACTGGTAATTGCTGCGGTTAAAAAATATCGTACCCATGTTCGAAAGCACACTGCTAATGCCGCTGCTGTCGTTGATTTCTAAGTAGATGTCTTGCGCCTTGTGCGCTTCTGCCAAAGCTTCCCCGAGCCGCCCTTGAAGCTGCATGGCCGTGCTCATTACGTTGTGCGCATCGGCAGTGGTCATCGTTGAGAGTCTAGCACCTTCCCTGCGCAGCAGCTGTGTGGTGAGCTGGATGGTGCTGTCGGGATTGATTTCATAATAGGATTTGGCCAACTCAATGGTAAGCTCATGCGCCATGCGGCCCGTTGCTCGGTTGAGCTTGCGGCGCAATTCTTCGGGCTCCGACTGCGCTTGTAACAAGGAGATGCCGAACAAAGACAACAAAAGCATACAGCATCCTAACTGCAAGAATCCTATTTTTGTGTTTTTCAAGGGAAGTACAAAACCAACTGCCAAAATCGCTATTCACATTGGGAAAACGAATCTTTTTTTATGCAATAGTGTGTTTTTTCTCATGGCATACCCATTTACACGCACAACAAGCGCCCATTGGTTCTGAATTGGGCCTGCGAATGGGGGTGAGGCCTGCGCTTAGTTACAGGTTTATGCCTGCCGAAACACATATGGTGGCACTTTTATTCACAAAAAGCGGACAAAGTTTGATGTTTACTGCCTTGTACCAAAAGCAACAAGCGGTTTTGTTTCCAGGTTTTTACGGGCGCTATGGCGGCGGATTTTCACTGGGGGGTTGGAATGGGTACTTAGAATCGGGTTTCGACATGCAAGTTGGGGTAGATTATTATATTCCTATTTTACCACTGGTGCTGAGTTTAGATGTGCGGCCTTGGGTGCGTATAACGGGTAATTTGGGGGTTAATGGGGAGTTGGCCGCAAGTTTAGGTTATGTATTTTAGGTGGTTTCGGGTATTTTTTTGTGTGTGCAGCAAAACTTTTTTCAAAAAAGATGGGTATTACAGAAGAAATCCCTAAAATTGCTGTCGTCATCTGGTATACATGCTGTTCAAGCATCACCAGTTTCTCAATTTCCCTCCTACAGATTCATCTTCCAGATTTAAAATCGCAAGCGTTTGAGCTTCTGACAGGTAAGGGTTCCAATAAGAATCTTATCAAATCATTATAGTGACTGAGAAAAAAGAACGCGTAAGAACGGCGAAGACCGATTCTGCCGAACAAAAAGCCCCAGAAACAGTTGCGGGCGAACCGAAACGTCGTGGCCGACCTAAAAAAGCTGACGCTCCCCGTCCCGAATTGTTTGATGAAGGCACAGCTGCCCTCGATTTAGCCAATAGCTATGAGCCGGTGATCGAAAGTATTGCACCTGAAACACCCGTTTCTGAAACTGCTGCACAACCATCAGATGAACAAGGCGTGGCGGCGGCGCAAAATACTCCTGTAGAACCACAAAATCGGAATCAGCAAGCGGAAAATCTTGCCCCTGAACGTGCTAACCGGGAGCCAAGGGAACCAAGAGGGCCTCGCGAACAGCGTGAGCCCCGCGGCGACAACCGTCCGGTGCGTGAATTCCGTGAGCCGCGGGATCCGAACGCCCGTGAAGCGCGGGATCCTAACACCCGTGAAGCGCGGGATCCGAATGCCCGTGAGCCGCGGGATCCGAACACCCGTGAATTGCGGGATCCGAATACCCGTGAAGCGCGGGACCCGAACACCCGTGAAGCGCGGACTGAGAACAGTGAAAATACCCCTAACGCCAACCAGCAGCAGGGACCGCGCGACCCGCAAGCACCAAGGGAGCCGCGCGACAACCGCGAGCGCCGCGATTTCCGCAACGAAAGAGGCGAGCGTACCGAAAACCGTCCTGAGCGCCAAGAACGTCAGCCGCTCTACAACTTCGAAAACCTCGTTACGCACGAAGGGGTGCTCGAAATGATGCCCGATGGATACGGCTTTTTACGCTCCTCCGATTACCACTACCTCGCCTCCCCCGATGATGTGTACGTAGCGCCCAATCAAATCAAATCTTACAGCCTCAAAACCGGTGATACCGTAAAAGGCTACGTACGCCCTCCCAAAGAAGGCGAAAAATATTTTGCACTCACCCGCATTGAGTCAATCAACGGACTCAGTCCGCAAGAAATCCGCGACCGGGTGCCTTTCGACTTCCTCACACCCCTTTTCCCCAATGAGCGCCTCAAACTCAGCAATAGACCTGAAAATTTGAACATGCGGATCATGGATTTGTTTACGCCGATTGGCAAAGGACAAAGGGGACTCATTGTGGCGCAGCCGAAAACGGGTAAGACTTTCTTGCTCAAAGATGTGGCCAACGCCATCGCCCAAAACCATCCTGAAGTGTACCTCATTATTTTACTCATCGACGAACGGCCAGAGGAAGTAACCGATATGGCCCGCTCGGTAAAAGCCGAGGTAGTGGCTTCTACCTTCGACGAGCCTGCTGACCGCCACGTAAAGGTGGCCAACATTGTGCTCGAAAAGGCCAAACGCCTCGTAGAATGTGGTCACGATGTGGTGATTTTGCTCGACTCCATTACCCGCTTGGCACGTGCCTACAATACGGTGCAGCCGGCTTCTGGCAAAATTTTGTCGGGGGGTGTCGATGCCAATGCCCTGCACAAGCCTAAGCGCTTCTTCGGCGCGGCCCGCAAAATCGAAAACGGCGGATCGCTTACTATTTTAGCCACAGCGCTCATCGATACAGGCTCGAAAATGGACGAAGTGATCTTCGAAGAATTTAAAGGCACGGGCAATATGGAATTGCAACTCGACCGCAAGCTTTCCAACAAGCGTATTTACCCAGCCATGGACGTTACCGCTTCGAGCACCCGCCGCGAGGATTTATTGCTCGACAAAGACATCCTCAAAAAAATGTACATCCTGCGCAATCACTTTGCTGACATGAACTCGCAAGAGGCCATGGAGCTTTTGCTGCAGAACATGCGTGGCACTTTCTCAAACGAAGAGTTTTTGATGTCGATGAACCAGTAATTTGATTACATTTTTATAAAAACGCCCCTGTTTCGGTTGATGCAGGGGCGTTTTTTTTGAGCGGTTTACTGGCCACTAGCTGGTCCAGTTTTCGAAAGCAGCTTTTTGCGCCGCAGTTGTTGCGGTTGTCCGCACCAATTTATATATGTCGAACCAACGGGTTTCGCTCGCCGTCAGCACTGCTTCGTGTTCGTGCAGCATTTTGTCCTTCCAGCGCAACTGCAGCTGGTTGCCCTCGCTTTTTTGCGCTAACAGTTGGTCGTCGGCCACAAGCCCAACTTTGGCTGCGGGACTCCCGGGCGCCACCATTGCTACCCAGCCTTGCTCGCCGCCTGGTTTGATGCGGATGCCAAAAGCACGTTCGAGTTCATTTTCTGAGGGGGCACACTGCAACTCGCAACCCACCCAGCTCAGTGCCACTGGCAAAGCATCCTCTAAAGAAAGCGGCTGCTGGTAATGTTGCTGGAAGAAGGCCTCAAAGCTGCTATCCGTGATCTCAAAAAGCAATTCTAGTAAGCGCACTTCGTCGTAGGGTAGTCCGTTTACAGCATCGGCATACAAGCGGCGCATCAGGGTGTCGAGGCTGTGCTCGTTTTCGGTGCGCTGGCGGATTTCGAGATCTAAACACAGGGCATTTAACATCCCTTCGGCATAAATGCTCACGCGGCGGTGGGGGGCAGCAGCGCCACCGTAGCCATCCACCCAGGTATCAATGCTCGACTCGTGCATGCTGTGGTTGTAGCGGCCGTAGTTATCGAAATGCCGCTTCAAATACACATCCACCTCGTCGGCATAAGCTTGCCAGTCGAACACCTTGCCACGCATCAAGAATAAGTCGCCATAATAAGTGGTGAAGCCCTCGTACACATAGCCGAGGGGGGAGTAATTTTCTTGTTGAAAATTATAGGGGGCAAAAGCTTCTGGCTGGATGAATTTGACATTCCATGTATGAAAAAGCTCGTGTGAACTCACGCCAAGAAGCTCTGAATAGAGGCCTTTGAAGGCGTTTTCAGTCGGCCCAATGGCTATGACCGTGCTGTTGCGGTGCTCCACGCCGTGGTACCAGGCGTAGGGCAAAATCAGGTTGAGGTAATGGTACTCTTGAACGGGCAGCGCGCCCATGCAGCGGATTTGAGCTGCCGTGTAGGCTTCAAAATCACGCTTTAGCTGCTTAAAAGGCACTTCGCCTGCACCATGAAACCAGAGGTGGTAACGCACACCATCGTGTAAAAAGCTGTCGTGTTGCAGCTGCCGCGATGCCAAAATGGGCATGTCTACCAGCTCGTCGAAATCGTTGGTATGGTACAAGCCGTCAGTGAGTGGCATACCAGTGGCCACGTCAAAATCGGCATCGAGCTCTAGCAAAAGACTGCAGGCATGGTTGCGGCTTTGTTCGGTATAAACGCAGCAGTGTACGGGGTTCACGTAAAACAATTGCTCGTCTACGTAGCAACTCCCGCCATCGGCTTGGTTGGCAAAGTAGCTGTAATGAAAGTGGATGCGACTATTTTTAGGGGCGAATACCCGCCAGCATGAGCGATTTATTTTGGTGTAATTGAGGAATTCGCCTTCACTGTTGCACACCTGCACGCCTACCACGTTGCGGGCAAAATTGCCAAGTTCATACCGGCCGGGACGCCAATCGGGCAGCCAAACATCGGTAAAGGCCGCGCTGGGATGTGTGTCGAGAATGGCCAGCACGCGTAAGTGGCGAGGTCGCTCGGTGTCGTGGGAAAGGTGGTAATGTGCCATGGGGTTAATATACGACATGCGGATGATATTACCTTAATCAGCATGTAACGACTCTCTGAAGCGTGGCGCTCCTTGCGGCGAGCCGCGCAAGGCATGTTCGATACACATCTTGTATTTTGATATCGGTCAGGGCAACGACTATGCACACCACGGTTTGATGCACTTCAACGGCAAAAATCGACAATACGCACTCGTTTTGGGCAAGTCACACCGCGGAAAATACGGCTGGGAGCGAGCTGGAGAGTTATTTACTAAGCATTGGTTGTTCAAAATCAACAACTTTGATGAAGCAGTAAAATACACCCTCGACGAGTGGATTTACTGCTTAAAAACCAGCGTGCTGCCCGAGGCTTACCGCGCAAGGGGTTTTGCAGAAGTGGAAGCGCATTTAAAAACAGATAATACGTCACCCGAAACCAAAGCCAAATACCTTGCGCTGTTCAAGGGCACGAACATTACCGAGTCGCTGATTGAAATGCTTTTTTGTAGGAAATAAAGGCTAGGGAAGACAAAGCCTTTTTTAGCACAAACCGCTAACGCTCGGCTACTGGGAGTCTGGGTGGCAGGTAAAAGCGGGGGACTAAAACTAGCTTTTTAAATCATTTTTTGAAATTTCATTTGTCTTTCAAAAACGAACGCTTATCTTTGCAATCCTGATTTAAAAAACGAGAGCAATGAAAAGGACTTTCCAGCCTTCGATACGTAAGAGAAGAAATAAGCACGGTTTCCGCAGTCGCATGGAGACAGCCAACGGTCGTAATGTGATTGCACGTCGTCGTGCAAAAGGGCGCAAGCGCCTCACCGTATCTGACGAGAGGCGCCACAAGGCATAAGAAAAGGGCCCCTGCCAGGTCACAAGCCATGGGAGCCATGAATACGTTTACGAAAGAAGAGCGATTGCGCAGCCGGCTGTTGATAGGTCGGATTTTTGCCGATGGCGCTTCTTTTTTTTTATATCCCTTCGCAATTCATTACCTCGAATTGCCCTTAGATTCATTGCCTTTTCCTTCGCAAATGACCATCTCTGTGGCCAAAAAACGATTCAAACGCGCAGTAGATCGAAACCTCCTCAAGCGACGTTTGCGGGAGATTTACAGGTTAAATAAAGCCAATTTTTACTCCGAATTGAATAACGGCAATAAACAAGTCGTATTTTTGGTTAGCTATTCAGCTAAAGAGATCATGACTACCGAACAACTTGCCCAAAAGCTGGTGCCGGCACTCAATCGTTTGGTAAAAGAGCTCAACTTCGAGAAAGCTTGAAATATTTGTTTATTTCCTTCATCCGGGTGTATCAATACGCCCTTTCCCCCCTGCTGCCGGTGAGCTGCAGGTATCACCCTAGTTGTTCGGTGTATGGGGTGGAGGCCATTCGCAAGTATGGCGCTTTTAAAGGAGGCTGGCTTACGCTCAAACGTATCGCGAGTTGTCACCCTTGGGGAGGCCACGGACATGATCCTGTGCCATGAATTTACTACATTTGCTTATGAACAAAATGAAAGCGTTTTTCGTGCGCGGCCGCCGAGGGGTTGCTGCCCTAATCATTGGTCTGATTTCGATGGGCTCTCTAGCCTTCGTGAATAATTATTTCGAGCTCTCAAAGAACATCGAAATTTTTACCTCGCTCTACCGCGAAGTCAATACCTATTACGTAGACGAAATTGATCCCGCTACATTCATGCGCACAGGTATCGATGCGATGATGAAAAGCTTGGATCCCTATACCGATTACATTTCAGAATCAGAAATAGAAGATTTTCGCTTCATGACCACCGGTCAGTATGGTGGAATCGGTTCGCTTATTTCCAAAAAAGACGATGACGTGATCATTGCCGATCCTTATGAAGGTTTTCCGGCACAAAAGGCGGACCTGAGGGCAGGAGACGTTTTGCTAGAGATAGAAGGCCAGTCGATGAAAGGCAAAAGCACCGAAGATGTAAGTAAATTACTCAAAGGACAGCCGCGCACCGAAGTCAAAATCAAAATCAGTCGCGTTGGAGAACCCAAAGTGCTCGAAAAAGTGCTTATTCGGGAAGAAATCAAAGTGGAAAGCGTGTCGTACAGCGGAATGATCAATGAGGATGTGGGTTACATAAACCTCAGCGGGTTCCGTACTAATGCAGCCAACGAGGTGCTCAAAGCTTTCAACGAGTTGAAAAAAAAGGGCATGAAAAAATTGGTGTTCGACCTGCGGGGTAACCTCGGAGGGTCCCTCGACGAAGCCATCCGCATCAGTGGTATTTTTGTGCCTCGCGGTAGCGTGGTTGTCGATACCAAAGGCAAAGTAAAAGAGTGGGATAAAACCTACAGAACTACGAACGAACCCGCCGATGTAAACATGCCGATGGTGGTGTTGATAGACGGTTCTTCTGCATCTGCTTCAGAAATTGTATCCGGCGTGGTACAGGATTATGACCGCGGCGTGGTTATCGGGCAAAAATCGTTCGGCAAAGGCCTCGTTCAGACTGTTCGTCCGTTAACTTACAACACCCAAGTAAAAATCACCACTGCTAAATATTACATCCCCAGTGGCAGGTGCATCCAAGCCATCGATTATTCAGAAAAAGACGCCAATAACAAGGCTGTAAAAAGGGCTGATTCGTTGCGAACGGCCTTCAAAACCCGCAATGGTCGGGTGGTGTACGATGCCGGTGGAGTTTCGCCTGATGTTTCCATGGAGGTACGTCAACTCAACAATATTACAGCGGTGCTGGTGGGCAAGCGGCATGTATTCGATTATGCAACCATTTACAGAAGCAAAAATGCCAGTATAAGCAGTCCTGAAATTTTTGAAATAGATGAAGAAGTGTACAATGACTTTTTAGCGTATATCAAAGACAAAGATTACAGCTATACCACCGAAAGCGAGAAGCTGCTACAAGATTTCAAAGAAAAGGCTATCAAAGAGCAATATTTTGATGCCATTGCTTCAGAATATGATGCTTTAACAGAAAAGAAAAAGCGCGACAAGCGCCAGGACATCCTAAAGCACAAAGACGAAATCAAGTATTTTTTAGAGCAAGAAATTGTATCCCGCTATTTCTTCCAGCACGGTCGCTTGCGCGCTTCGTTTGATGATGATGTAGAAATCAAAGAAGCCTTGATCGTGTTAAATGACGAAGTGAGATACAAATCTATCTTGAAACCTAACTAAGGTGCCAGGGCTAGAAGAGCTGATTTTATTTGTCCTTTTCGGCATTTTAAGCGGACTCATAGGCGGCTTTCTTGGAATAGGAGGTGGCACCGTGTACGTGCCCGTGTTAACTGCTTGGTTTGCTAGCCAGCAGCAACACGGCCCAGCCTTTGTGACTTTTATCATCGGAAACTCCTTGTTTTTGACCCTGATATCGGGCTTGAGTGGCTCTTTGAAACAGTGGAGATTGGGAAATTTCCACGTAAAAGATACGCTCTTAGTGGGTGGTGCGGGTGCGGTCACGGCCCTCGCATCGAGCATATATATAAGTCAGGTTACCTGGTATGATACAAAGCAGTTTGCGCTGCTTTTTACTTTAGTGCTCGTTCCATTGGTCCTGCGCATGTTACTCAAAAAGGCCGGCACCGACGTGCTTGCTTTTAACAAAGCCGACCGTCCTAAGCTGCTGTTGGTAGGTGCGCTTAGCGGCATTGTATCGGCGCTTTCGGGCCTGGGCGGAGGTGTGGTGATGGTGCCTTTGTTGGTCGACATGCTCAACTATCCGCTTAAAAAAGCTGCGTCAGTGAGCTTAGGGGCCATTGCGCTCATGGCCTTAAGCACAGTTAGTTGGTATTTCTTCCAATTCGATAGTCCCGTTTTCAGCGAATGGCAAGTAGGTATGATCGCCCTGCCCGCTGTTTTACCGATGGCTGTTGGTGTTATGCTCGCGGCACCTTATGGTGTACGCTTATCTACCAAAGTAGCGCCACTTTACAGCAAAGTCTTTTTTATGCTCTTTTTTATAGTTGTAATTTTGCAAATGCATTTTAATATTTTCGGCTGAGGCCATTCATACCATGAAATATTCCCCCCTCTTGTTAATGGCCTTGCTGGTGCAATTGGCGCATGCCCAGGTTCCTGTTGAAAGCCTATCTCCGCGTCTCAAATACCATGTGTATTATTTGGCGGATGACAGTTTGCAAGGTCGCCAAACGGGCTCAGTAGGAGAGCAAAAGGCAGCCAATTACCTCATCAAGCATTTCACAGAAATGGGTTTGCAGCCAGCCGGAGATAGAGGCAATTGGCGGCAGGCCTTTACTTTTACAGGCAAACAGGAGTTTGGGAAAGAAAACAGTCTACATATAGATGGCAAAAAACAAAAATGGCTTACTGCTTGGTTTACCTTACCACAAAGTGCTACAGGATCGGCCAGCGGAGCCTTGGTAAACGTCGGTTATGGCATCACCAATCAGGACATGGCGCATGATGATTATGCTTCTCAAAAGGATTTGGAAGGCAAAATATTGCTCATCCAGCTCAATAGTCCAGATGGCAATAACCCCCATGGCAAATTCGGAGCCGATGCCCAAATTGACCGCAAACTGCGCATAGCTGCCGAAAAGGGCGCCATTGGTGTGGTTTTTTATCCTGGCAGCGCCGAAGACGCCCTGCCGGTAGAACAGCTTGATCGCCGCACCCAGCAACTGGATCTCCCGGCGGTTTGTTTGCGCTGGGATGCTTGGCAGGCGTTACAGTCAGAAGATTTGAAAAATGCGGCCTTCCACACCCAAATCATCCGGCACCAGATAACGGGTAACAATGTGGTCGCTTATCTCGATCGTGCTGCCCCTTACACCCTTGTTTTTGGCGCACATTACGATCACCTGGGCTTGGCCGAGTACGGCAGCTCGTTGCATGTAGGGGATCCAGCCATCCACAATGGGGCCGACGACAACGCAAGTGGCACAGCAGGATTGATTGAGTTGGCGCGGTACTTCAGCAAGCAACCCAATGCCAAGTATAATTATTTGTTCATGGCCTTTTCTGGAGAAGAACTGGGGCTACTTGGCTCGGCATATTTTGCGAAAAACCCAACGGTTGATTTGAAAAACGTAACCGCTATGCTTAACATGGACATGATTGGTAGACTCAACCCCACCACCAAACAAATAGGAGTAAACGGCGTTGGCACCTCGCCCGTTTGGAAGGTGCTGGCCGACAGTCTGGCCTATGGCCTTCAGCCAAAAACTACCGAAGCAGGTACGGGTGCGTCTGATCACACCTCATTTTACCTGCAAGACATACCCGTTTTGCATTATTTTACCGGCACCCACGGCGATTATCACAAGCCTTCAGATGATGCTGACAAGATCAATTATGACGGCATGGCGGAGGTGGTGAACTACATCATCCGGATGGCCGATGCCTTGGAAACAGGTGAAAAATTAGCATTTGTGAAGACGAGCGATGCTGATAGCAGATCTGCACCCCGCTTTAAAGTGACGCTAGGTATTATGCCCGACTATTTCTACGAGGGCCGGGGCATCAAAGTAGACGGCGTAACGGGTGGTCGCCCCGCCGACAAAGCGGGGGTGCTCAAAGGGGACTTACTCCTCGAAATGGGCGACTATGAGCTGGCAGATATGCAGGCCTATATGCAAGCATTGGCGGCCTTCAACAAAGGAGACAGCACCAAGCTCAGGCTGATTCGCGGGGCACAGACCTTGGAGCTCAATTTAACCTTTTGATGGCAGAAAATATTTTGCTGATTGACACGGCAACCTCGGTTTGTAACGTGGGTTTGTTGCAAAACGATCGCCTTTGGCAGCGATCTTTGCATGAATCGTTCAAACATGCCGAGCAATTAACCAGTTGTATTGATTTTTTGATGCAAGAAGCTGACTTGAAGTATGCGCAATTGGATGCAGTGGCAGTAACAGGCGGGCCGGGATCCTACACTGGCTTGCGCATCGGGGCCGCCACTGCTAAAGGAATTTGCTTTGGAACAGGAGCGAAGCTTTTGGCATTGAACACCTTAGAAGTCATGATAGAAGGCTTCAAACAACTGCACCCCGATTTGCCTGCCGATGCTGTTTTGATTCCGATGTTGGATGCCCGACGCATGGAAGTTTTTACCATGGCGAGCGATGCTGGTGGTGAAGTGTTGTTGCCAGCCCAAGCTTTGGTATTAGATTCAGAGAGCTATGTGCTTTGGCGCGATAAGCCCTGTTACTTTTTTGGAGATGGCGCACTTAAATTTAAAATGCTTTTTGAGGCTCCGTCAGCGAAATTTTTTGAAGATCTTTTTTTGAGGCCTGAAGCATTATCCAAACTGGCAAAAAGAGCCTTTGGATTAGGTAATTTCGAGTCGGTTGCGTATTATCGGCCTGATTATCACAAGGATTTCTACACGCCCGTCGTAAAATAATTTGGCAGCATTCAAACAAAACGTCCGTTTGAATTGATATTAATACATCCCTAACCAATTGGTAGCGTATTATGAACAGTCCTGGAATCGCAAAATTACAAAACAATATGGATCAGCTCGATTTGAATGATTTGAAATTAGCCACGAAGGTGTTTCGTGCGATCCATCATCCTTTGAGATTGAACATCGTTCGTTTAATTGAGGAGTTTGGTCGTTTATCAGTTACTCAGATTTATTTCAAATTACGCATCGAGCAGTCGGTCGCTTCTCAGCATTTGGCCATTCTACGTGAATGTGATTTGCTGGAAGCCACACGGGATGGCAAAAACATCTATTATGCCATCAATGTCCCGAAATTAAACGCCATCCAACGGAGCATTCAAACGCTCAGGGCCTGAGTCTATTCACAACAATTCGCTGTAAAAGACGTCCGGTTTCCCCATCCTCTTTGTAAAAAGAAGCTTGTAAAAGGTACGGCCCTGTGTTAAGGGGTGCGCCTTGAACCGTGCCGTCCCAAAGAAGCTGCATTTCACCAGTACACAATTGCAGTGGAAATAAGAGACCGATTGGTCTACCCCCCAAGTCTAGTACCTCTATTTTTAGCATCTTTGTTCCGGGTGCCGAAAAGTATATCCGCATTTGTTCCCATTGGTCGGGACGAATCACAGTGGGTTCTGCACGGAAGCCCGCGCCTGTTTCTTGAGACAAGTGTTTTCGGCTGTTTTTTTGGCCTGGGGTTCCGCGGATGCTGGTTTGTGCACTGCTGAAATTTGTTTGCGAGGCGCCTTCCAGTCGTTCGAGCGACAGGCCACGGGTATCGCTGAGGAGGGGGTGGTGAAGACTGTCGTGGAAAAGCAACTGGTCGATGGTTTGTCCCGCTTGATCGAGCAGTAGCAAGCGCCCACCAGTCTGGTTGAGGGTAGGCCAACTGCTCAGCTGTAAGCGATTTTGCGGATTTACCGTGCCAAAGTCGCGCTGCAAGGCGACAGTATCTCTACAAAAAACCAGGTATTGGCCAGGGAATATCACAAATGGTAAGTCACTCAGGGCAATGGCTTGACTCGCCTGCCAATCGCTGTTGGCGGCACTAATGATGGTTTTTCTGAGATCGATTGTGCGCTCACTGGCATTAAATAGCTCGAAATAGCTGGTACCGACGGCAGATGGACGGTAGTAGATTTCATTGAATTGCAGTTCGCCTGCTGCAGGACTTTCGCCTTTTCCTATGTTGTATTGAAATGATGGGGATGATTGTCCGTGGCAATCGAGCCAGCCGCTGGTGCTAATAATAAGCCTGTTTTGCGAAGCTGCACTTGCTGGTATAGGTAGTTTCCACTGTTGTGCAATGGTTTGGATTGCTGGCAACAGGAGTGCTTCCTCATTTATTGAAACCGAACCGGGCAAAACGGCTTGTGAAAAGTGCAGCAACACACTGTCACCAGCTAGCCAAAGAGCGTAATGCAGCCGAGGTGTGGGAGGAGGAAGTGGTGTGCCTAAAATGCTGTTGGGCTGTGAAGGCGTTCCTCCGTTGGGGTGTAGACTGGCTTTCCAATTGCTGCTGTCAACACACCTGCTGCCGGGCGCCACCCGTTCAAAGGTCCAGCCACCCTGTTGTTTCACTACATTGCCTAGCCACGATGCGTGGTAATGTATTGAATCGAGCATCAAACCAGTATTGCTTCTCAAACGCAGCCAATCTTGGTCGCTATTGAGTAAAGGCCACGGATGCACCTCTAACACAGGGCCGTAACCCGACCACAAAGCTGCTGCTCCAGGCGGCAATAGCAGCACAAAAGTTTTGGGTTGAAGTACAAAATCGGGTAAAATGGCATTTGTACCTGGGTCGCTGAGCAACCAGCCACCTAATGAAATGGGAAAATCAGAGGCGTTATACAATTCCACAAACTCTCCTTCGGGCAAACCCACAACAGGTGTTGGGTCGGCCATAAGTTCGTTCAGCACTACGTCGCTGGGCTGTAGTTGTCGGTTGAGCAGCTGCAAGGTGGTATCAAGCAAATTGCCTGCACTGTCGCCGAGCTGAACGGCTAAATGGAGGAGGGAGGGACTTGGAAAGGGCTGTGGCCATTCGAGGTAGATGGATGTATCGAGTGCGGGCTGTAAGGCAGATGGAGAGCCAAAACCGATCAACTCGTAATTGGTAGGTTGCAGCAACGCACTGGTGGCAGGCCATTCTGAAAATTTGAGCTCCCAGCCGCGATCGCCGACCAGGTTGGCGTGGGTTATTTGCGGGGCTGTGGTGTCGGGTACAGGACCGCCGTACACCTCAAAATCGTCAAAAAAGAACTTATCTGCCCGCGTGGCCGTGTACACAAGTCGCAGTCCGAACCAAGTGCTGCTGTTGTGTACCAAGTCAGCTGTGGTGCCTTCAAGCACATAGTGCTGCGCGCTACCGCTGCTATCCGCCCACAATTGCCACACCCCTTGTGCGCCGCGTTCCACCTTTACCTGAAGCAAGTTGTTGTTGCGATTGAGCAGTCCATCCCGGCCATCAATTATTTTAGTTCGGGTGCTGCCGCTTTGCCGGTACAAGCTCACCTCGTCGGTAGTGTTGCCAATGCGTACAAAATAGCCGTTTAAGGGACCGTCTAAATTGGCTTGGTCGCTTAACAAATACACGTCTGCATAATTGGTAGCAGAGGGATTAAACTCCAGCCGCATCCACCACTCCCAGCTGCTTGCATGGATGGCCTGAGAAACAGTACGCAGCTGCGCCCGCGTGCTACCGGTAGGTGCCAGCAGCTGCAGTCGGTGGCTGGTGTTCACTGTAAAATGACTGCTGTCGCCCGCCCAGGCGGGTAGCAGGTGGAAATTGCTATCGCTGAAAGCATCCACAAATTGTGCGTGGCAAAAATGGCCTAAACAGTGCCATAGGAGCAGAAGCGCGGCTAAAGTTTTCATCTTTCAAATAAGGAGAAGAAAAACATTAATTTTGACGCATCTTTTATCACAAATTGCGCATTTTACCATGAAAATAGCTGTAGTAGGTGCCACCGGTATGGTTGGCGAAATGATCCGCCAGGTTTTAACCGAACGCGCTTTTCCAGTCACAGAATTTTTGGCCGTAGCCTCTGCCCGTTCCGTGGGCAAAGAGGTTGTTTTTAAAGACAAAACCTATGCGGTTATTTCGATGGAAGCGGCAGTGGACGCACGTCCCGACATCGCCTTGTTTTCAGCGGGCGGTAGCGTATCGCGTGAGTGGGCGCCGCGCTTTGCTGAAGTGGGCACTGTGGTGATCGACAACAGTTCGGCTTGGCGCATGGATCCCGACCGGCCCTTGGTGGTGCCAGAGTTAAATGCCGACATTCTTACCAAAAACGATAAAATTATTGCCAACCCCAATTGCAGCACCATTCAGTTGGTAGTGGCCCTCAACTTGCTGCACAAGCGCTACAAAGCCCGCCGCATTGTGGTAAGTACCTATCAAAGCGTTACCGGAACCGGGGTAAAAGCGGTTGTACAACTCCTCAACGAAAGGGGAGGAATCAGCGGCGAAATGGCCTACCAGCATCCCATCGACCTCAATTGTTTGCCGCAGATTGATGTTTTTTCCGACAACGGCTACACCAAAGAAGAGCTCAAAATGACCCAGGAAACCGTAAAAATCATGCGGGATCCGCTTATTCGGTTAACGGCTACGGCGGTGCGGGTACCGGTAATGGGCGGCCACAGCGAAGCGGTGAATGTGGCGTTTGAAGAAGAGTTTGACTTGGCTGAAGTGCGGTCCTTGTTGGCAAAGAGTCCGGGTGTGCTGGTGCAAGACGAGCCCAAAGCCGGTTTGTACCCCATGCCCATCAACAGCCACAACCGCGATGAGGTATTTGTAGGTCGCTTGCGGCGCGACGAAACCCAGCCCCGCACGCTCAATATGTGGGTCGTAGCCGATAATTTGCGTAAAGGTGCCGCCACCAATGCCGTACAAATTGCCGAATATTTGCTTCAACAGGGATTGGTAAAGGGCTAAGCCACGCAACAGGATTCGCCAGGCCTTGCGCATCAGCAGGCAGTTGAACGTTCAGTAAGGGCGCTTTTCCTATGCGTTAGTTGAGGCGCTGCCCGGCCAGTGCCTAGCCAACCGTTTGCCTTTTGGGAGCGGTCTGCTACCGGATGAGGGGCGGAACTTCCTATTTTAAGGAGGCGTAAACCGAGGGCGCTGTTTTAAAAGCTGTCAGAGTACTGCAAGGCCGTTTTTTTGTTTTTTGGGAGGAAGGTACAGGTGTTTTGCGCCAAGGGAGCCCCAGCGTTGTGCTGAAGTGCTGTTTTGGCTTACCAAAGCCGCTGAACATACCCCTTTTTAACTGCTTGTTGATGGGCTAACCGGCTTTTCACCAGCTCAGTAAAACATTTTACACGCGTTGGCAGCTTCTGTAGCAGCAGCGGCTGGTTTTGTTGTGCCTATACAGGCCTTGGCAGGAGTGTTTTTCTGCGTAATTACGCTAGAAACATTAGATTGCGGGCGGAAAAGGGGCTCCGTAGGTAAATGTCCTGTCCTGTTTTTAGTTTACTGTGTAAACCTATTTCAGGAGGAGACATTCACCCGAAGGGTGCAGAAAGTCCACACTTAGGGGTGTGCAGAGCAAAGGAGCGCCTTAAACTTCAACTTTTGGACACAGAGGCTCCGAATTGGGCTCAACGTATTTGTTGGTGTCGATGGGTGCCAAAAATTCCATGATATGGGCATTGAAAGCAGCTGGTTGTTCGAGGTTTGAGACGTGTCCGGCGTTTTCAATGATTTTCAAATGAGCGCCTTCAATGTGCGCGTGCATAAATTCAGATTCGGATAGTGGCGTAACTTTATCAGCCCGGCCGCAAATGAGGAGGGTTGGCACGCGAATGGCTGCCAGGGTAGAGCAGGTTTCTGAACGTTCGGCCAATGCGGTTAATCCAGCGGTGATGATGTCTTTTGTGTTCGCAAAAATAACCTGCCTCAGACCTTCCACCAAGGCCGTTTTATCCGTTAAAGAATCCGGGTGGAAAATGCTTTTCACAAATTTTTCGTTAAAAGTTGCCGCACCGTCGCGATTAATTTGTTGGATGGCGGTGAGCCTGTTTTTTTTCACCTCGGGTGTATCGGCAATGCACTGTGTGTCGCATAAAATCAAGGCCTCAAAGCGTTCAGGAAACCTTTTTATGGCGTTTAAGGCAATGAAACCGCCCATGGAAAGGCCGCAAAGAATGGCCTTCTTGATTTTTAGTTCATCCATAAAGGCAATTAAATCGGTCGCAAACAAGGGGATGCTGAGATGCGTTTTTTCGCCTGTGGATTTTCCGAATCCCCGAATATCATAGGCAATGGCCCGCTGGGTATTCTTTAAACAAGTGAGTTGTGCCTGCCACATCGATTTATCGAAAGGAAAACCATGGAGGAACACAATCGGTATGCTGGCGGTGCCAACATCATTGTAGGAAAGGCGCATATCGTTTACGTCGAGCATGATGTTGGGATAGGCATCTAACACTTCAGGTACTGGCTCAGCAAATGGGTCAGGAATGGGGCTTGGAATCACCACATTGTTGGCATGCTTGTCTTCGTACCCCTGTTGAAGTGCCACCAAAGAATCGTAGTACGCTTCCAAGGCTTTTAGGTGTAAGCTAGGCTTTTCTTTGTCGGGAAGGGTCTCCGGCATTTCGTTTAGAAATGTCAATAATTCAGGATTTTTTTCTCTGATTTCGGTGGTTAGCCTGAGAATGTTTTCATTCCATGTTTTTTCGGTCGGCATAGATGGTAATTTAAAATACTTCCTTGGTGATGGATGACTTGTTTACACCCAATTGATGCAATATTTTCTCGATGTCAGCGACCATTGAAGGGGGACCGCACAGGTAAAATTGCTGGTTGAAATCCTGGATATTGGCTTTTAAAAAGGGCAGGGTGATGCGGCCATGAGTGTAACCAGGGAGCTGCTCCTCCGACAATATGTTTACAAAGGCACTGCCTAATAAAGCCTCGAATTCTTTTTCAAGGATGATGTCAGCTTTGGTTTTGTTGGCAAACAGCAGCTTATTTTTGCCAATGGCATTTTTCTGTTTTAAGTCCCGCAGGATGGCTATGAAGGGCGTAATACCTGCTCCTCCAGCTATAAAAACGCCTTCCCCTTGGTAAGAAATGGCTCCAAAAACAGGGTGTAAAATCAGTTCATCATCCTTTTTTAAATCCAATAATTCTTTGGTTACGCCAGCTTGTTCTGGGTAGGTCTTAATGATGAACTCCAACTCCTCACTGTCTGGCAAATTGGTCATGGTGAACGGCCGTTTTTCTGTTAACCAACCGCCTTTGTTGATGGTTATCCATGTTGCTTTGCCAGATTCAAAGTTAAATCCAGCTGGTTTGTTGGTAACGATTTTAAGGGTGTCTGGCGTTACCTGACTTATGGATTTTATGGCTACCTTATAATTCCCCATTATTTATTCGTTTGTACGCTTTTTAAGAGTAGCTAATTTAAGTCTTGACCTATCTTGTTACGTTACATAATTTAGGTTGATGCTTATAAATATGACTTCTTTGCGCGATCGGAAGCAGGGGTGCTAAGTGCGGTATTTTTAGAATGTGAAGGGCACTGGCTTTATTTTTCGAATGGAATTGGGTTGCTGGGAGTCTTATAAGCCGCTTTTTTGCTTTTTTGGAGTGCAGTGAGATTGGATGCTTGATCAGGAGCACCACTGCTCGGGGGTATAGACTTGCGGGTATGAGCTGTGTACAACAGCAGGGCGGTCGGTGAAATTTTGTGCTCGTTGCGTTGGGGGCTAGCTGCTGCGAGGGTTGGTAATCCGCTAGTGGGATGGCCACAGCGATTTTCGTTTGTGCAGACCCTAACAAGCTACAAAAGGACAAAAAAATGTATCGCTTACGCTGGCCTTTGGCTTGTGACCACGGCTGTTTTCCTAGGCGCGGAGGTTCTCCTTGGTACCGTTGCTGAGCTTGGCTGTTTTTTCAATCTTATCCCAGTCGAAATAAACATAAATTGCTTTGAAAGGAGCCTAAAAGACGTATTGGAGACGTATTGAAACAGTTTTAATAGGTGGGCGTAAGTGGTGCGCACCAAGCCGATAAGTTAGATATAAAAAAATATATGTGTTTTTGCCTCCTAATTTTTTGACAGTTTATAGATCAAGTCGTAGTATTGAATGTCTGAAAACTGTTGTATTACCTACCTTTGCCAAAGGCACCTATTTGGTGCAGTTGCAGGGCAATGAAGGTGTTAAAACGGTCAAGTTAAATTTTTAAATGGATTAAACATGAAGACAATGAACAAGGTCATTCGGTTCTGTGTAGTCCTTTCGGCATTGGTATGTGTGAGCCAATTGGCTTCGGCACAACCACCACCACCTTCCAATCCAGCAGCTGTTCCCATTGATGGGGGCTTGAGCATTTTGTTAGCGGCGGGCGCTGGATTAGGATTGAAAAAAATATACGACATCCGCAAAACAGACCAGCAAAAGGTAGCTAAACGGCTTGCTACACTACCATGCTTGTTTTATAGTGGGGTGGTTTGCTAATCAAAAATATAGAAGGCAGCAGCGCGATTTATAGGGCGCTGTTGCTTTTTTACATAGGCACCGAGGGATTAGTTTACAAGACGGAAGTGACCAAGGATAATGTTGGTTTTTTGTCGAACATGGTTACTAAGTATATAATTAAAAACACATGAAGTTGATGAAACGAATAGGTGCGCTTTGCCTGCTAGCTATGTTAGTTATTCGCGTTGGTTGGGCACAAGAAAATCCTACCAACCGACAATTGGTACTGCAAGCATTTTGGTGGGATTATTGGAACAGCCAACACCCCAATGGATGGGCCAATTACCTCACTGAGTTAGCGCCTAGGTTAAAGTCGCTGGGCATTGATGCGATTTGGATTCCCCCCACCATCAAAAACCAAGCACAAAACGGTGTGGGCTATGCGCCATTTGATCATTATGACCTGGGCGATAAGTTTCAGAAAGGGTTTTTAAAGACCCGTATGGGTGACAAAGATGAGTTGTTGCGCATGATGGCGGTAATGAAAGCCAACGGCATTGATGTGATTCAAGACATTGTGCTTAACCACAGCAATGGGGCTGGGAGTCAAAATGGGTCCGGAGGCATTGATCCTGCTGCGCTCGACGACGGCACTACGCAGCGCTATAAGAACTTTCGCTATGTCAGCTATGCAACACCCGCTACCAACGAAAGCGGTACCAATTATTTGGCGCGTTCGGGTCGCTTTCACAAGAACTGGCAAAACTTTTATCCCAATCCGGGCAATGGCTGTTGCAACAACGACATCAATTCGGTGTGGTGGGGGCCGGATATCAGTTATGAGCAGAACGGCATCGGACAAAGTAGCAATGCCACTTACAATCCTGCCCAAGCCCCTGGTTATATGCGCAACCAAATGCGCAATTGGATTATTTGGAACAAGAAACAAATGGGCTGGGATGGCGTGCGTTTAGATGCTGTGAAGCACTTCCCGAATGCAGTAACAGAAGATTTTTTGTGGAACCTCCAAAATGGTGCCTTGTGGGCGAACGGTGGAAACAACATGTTTGCCGTAGGTGAATGGGTTGGTGGCATGGCGGCGCTCGATGGCTGGGCGGATGCGGTGCAAAACAGGGCGGGGACTTTCGATTTTTCCCTTCGCAATGCGCTCACTGGTATTACTGGTGGCAATGGTAATTTTGACCTCGGCACTGTGCCTAATTTTCAACAGCAAAACCGAGGCAGGACCGTTCCATTTGTAAACAACCACGACACCTTTAGGCCGCAGCTCGGTGCCACGGGTAACTATACTGGCTGGAATACCTCCCAGCAGCTTGGTCCACACATTGAGCCTAACGACGGCCGGCTGAGCGTGGTTTATGCCATTGCCTTGGCCGTGGATGGGGCACCTCAGATTTTTTTCGAAGACTTGTTTAATATCGGCTACCTCGGCAACCGATTTTCGCATCAAGCTACTGCAGACAGTTCCCTGCCTGCACGCTCCGATTTGGAGAACCTCATTTGGTGTCACCAAAACTTGAGATTTAAAGAAGGTTCCTATTTGGTTCGTTGGCAGGCCGGTGATGCCTTGGTGATCGAGCGGTCTTCAAGGGCATTGATTGCCGTGAACGATCAATGGACCCAGTGGCAGAACCTTACAGGTGTACAAACCAGCTGGTCGGATGGTACCGTGCTTGTTGATTATTCGGGGGCCACTACCACAACGCGTACCGTATATGGCGGTGGCAAAGTAGACATTAACATTCCGCCTTGCAATGGCACGGCGCCGTCGGGCCGGCGAGGCTACAGCGTTTGGGCACCTCAGGGCATTCAAAGCAATTACAGCCGAGCTCCCAGAACCATCACCCAAGAATGGGAAATGGCCGATGACCTCGGCGATCGACACAACAGCAGCCTTCAGCAAGGAGGCGCGTTACCAGCAAACAGCACCGATTGCCGGGTAGTGGGTCGGATTTTTGCGGAAGCTGGAGAGCAGATGAAGCTCGAACTTTATCCCGAAGACACCCTGCGGCCGTTGACCTTGTTGCTGTTAGACAAAGACTGTGCACCGCTCGATTCTATTGGCGGCTCGGGAGCTTTGTTGCTCCAATACACACCCACAACTACTGGATGGCATACTTTGCGCGTTCGAAATACCACGGCTACTCAGCCAGGACAGCGTTGCTGGGTAAAAGCCACCTACCGAGCACCAGAAGTAGTGCAAACCAACGTTGCCAAAAACAAATGTGCATGTGCCTCAACAGTCACAACAAATGTGGAAGCGCCTTTGCCGTTCCAATTGCTGCGGGTGTATCCCAATCCTGCCCAGCATAGTCTTTATTTAGAGATGGAAGCAGCAGCAGGCCAATGGCAAAAAGCTATTGTGAGAGACATGCAAGGTAGAGAAATACTGCGTTTTGATTTACCAAGTCAAGCTTTGGAGGCAATTTTGCCAATAGAGGCATTGCCAGCGGGGCTGTATCTGCTCGAAGTAGCATACCACCCGGGAAGTGTATTCCGTAGATTCGTTAAGCAATAACCCTTGGAACATAGCACGCCTTTGCTCTTAAACGAGCTTCCAAAACTTTACATGGTTTTATTGGGATGTAAACCAGCCGGGCGCCATACCGAGCAACACGATGTATTTTTTGGCATTGCGAGCGAGTTGCGCGATTTGATTCCCGATTTTAAGGCGTTTTGGCCCGAAGCCAAAGGTAAATTGCATATAGATGGCTGGCGGGAAGTGCGCGAGGTGGATGGCTACAGACTACAGCTGGTGCCACGCGAGGAAGCCTTTTCCCAGGCAATAAAGCTGTTTTTCATCAATTTGGGAGGCTACAAGCTGGGTGAATTTGAGGAATTCCATTACAAAATGTTGGTAGCTGCCGCAACTAAAGCCGAGGCCGTGCAACAAGCCAAGCAGACCGCCTTCTTCAAACATACCGGCTTTAAAGGAGGCAATGCCCACATCGACGACCACTATGGGGTGGATGTGGATGATGTGGTGGAGATAGAAGAGATTTTGCCAGACGCCATGCGGGCGCTTTACAGCCTTCAACTGCTACCAGCTCGTGCTGTGGTGGAAGATCAACTGCACTTGGGATACTTTAAGTTGAGCACCCTATAAGGCACTATTGCCAAGGTGATGGTTATTGCTAGCTCCGCGGCCAAGCGGTTTTAAACCCAGCTCGTGCTGTGGTGGAAGATCAACTGCACTTGGGATACTTTAAGTTGAGCACCCTATAAGGCACTATTGCCAAGGTAATGGTTATTGCCAGCACCGCGGCCAAGCGGTTTTAAACCCAGCTCCCCGGGTTGGACTTCCCGCCCTGCGGGATAAACTGCTCGCCCAACAAACAGTGCAAAAAAAAACCGCTTGGTTTTACGCAAGCGGTTTTATACCCAGCTCCCCGGGTTGGACTCGAACCAACGACCCCCTGATTAACAGTCAAGTGCTCTAACCAGCTGAGCTACCGAGGAATTTTCCGCTGCTTTCGCTAACGGACTGCAATATTAGCACGTTCAAATTAATTGTGCAATATTTGTAGCGGAAACATTAAAAAAAAATATCTCATGAGTCTTGTTGTAGTTGGAACAGTGGCCTTCGATGCCATCGAAACGCCCTTCGGAAAAACTGATAAAATTGTAGGCGGAGCAGCCACTTATGCAGGCATATCTGCCTCATTCTTTACGGATAAGGTAAAAATCGTATCGGTAGTAGGCGACGATTTCCCGCAAGCTAAAATCGATTATTTCCACGCTCGTAACATCGATACTGCCGGCTTGCAAATTAAGAAAGGCGAAAAATCTTTTTTCTGGTCTGGCAAGTACCACATGGACATGAACACCCGCGACACCCTCGAAACGCAGTTGAATGTACTGGCTGATTTTGATCCGGTTTTGCCAGAGTCTTACCAAGATTGCGAGTTTTTGCTCCTCGGTAACCTCACGCCCATGGTGCAGCAGCAGGTGATGAACCGCTTGCACAACCGCCCTAAATTGGTGGTGATGGATACGATGAACTTTTGGATGAGCGTGGCCATGGATGATCTCAAAGAAACCATCAAGCGCGTAGATGTGCTCACCATCAACGACGAAGAAGCACGCATGCTCTCGAATGAATATTCGCTCGTGAAAGCGGCAAAAAAAATATTAGCCATGGGTCCCAAAGTGCTCGTGATTAAAAAGGGAGAGCACGGCGCACTGCTGTTTAATGAGCACGAGGTGTTTTACGCACCCGCCTTACCTTTAGAAGAGGTATACGACCCAACAGGTGCTGGCGACACCTTTGCAGGTGGTTTCATCGGTTACCTCGCCCGCACCCGCGACATCTCCTTCTCTAACATGAAACGCGCCCTCATTTATGGCTCCGCCATGGCCTCGTTTTGCGTAGAAAAGTTTGGCTCAGAACGCTTAGAATCGCTTACCCACGAAGAACTCGACAACCGCATTCAGTTGTTTGTGGACTTGGTGCAGTTCGACATTACCCTCGACTAAAAGCAGTTGCTGGCCGTTTATTTAAACGCAAAGCATCCGTAGAAACCTCATACACAGCTTTATAGTGTTGTGTGTGAAGTTTTGTGCCTGCAGGGTCTTAAATTTAAGATTTGTTAAATTTTATTATGATGTGGCGGGTTTCGACTTTACCTTCGCCGCCAAACCAATTCATAATAATTCCCACGAGCCTAGCATGAGAAGCATATTTACTATTTTGTTGATTGGCTGAGTGCTACTGCTCAACTAGATACCCTGTACGTGCCGGTCCTAGAAAAGCAAAACAAAGCCGCCTTGGTAAAAGCTTTTGAGGCGGAACTAAAGTAAGACCTACAATTCATTTCTACGCGCGACAAGGGCATCAAAGCAGAGGTTGAAAAGTCATTTACACAGCGCACCCAATATTTAAGTCAGCTAGTCGAAAGTGCGCATCTAGCCGACCAAGAGCACATCTACGGCTATTACAATGGCATCTTATAGGAGATACTCAGGTCCAATCCCTATTTAAATCCTGACATCCGGCTTTTGGTACCGGGTTATTATTGGCCAAATGCGGCCAGTTTTGGAGAAGGCACCATTACCCTGCACCTGGGCATGACGGCCGTTTGCGAAAACGAATCGCAGCTTGCCTTTGTAATTGCCCACGAATTGGCGCATCAGCACCAAGAACACGTGAACAATGCCATTTGGGAACGGGCAGAAATGTTTACAAGTAAAGAGGTGAAGCAACTCGCCAAAAATGCGGCAAAAGGAGGCTACGGATCAAAATCGGCCTTGTTGCAAAAAATCGCAGACATCCGATTTGATGGCAGTAGACACAGTCGCAGGTTTGAAAATGAAGCAGACTCCTTAGCGCTGACCTATTTGACTGCCACGAAGTATGACTCATGGGAAGCACTCCGTGTGATGGATATTTTGGATCAGGTGGACGAAGATTATTTCGAAAAAAGAGGTGGTTTAGACTTGGAAAAGGCATTTCACACAACTGTTTATCCCTTTAAATCGGTTTGGCTAAAAGCCAATCAGTCGAGTTCTTTGTTGGGTTTGGTAAGCGAAACAGCAATAGAAAAAGAGGTACGCGATTCCCTGAAAATGCATCCCGAATGCCCACAGCGCAAGGCTAACATGGAGCGGCAACTGAAATTGATTGGCGTGAAGCCGAAAGCAGTTGATGAAGACCAACTAAAAGGCTTCAACCAGCAAAAATATTTGGCATCCGCTGAGATGATCGCTGCCTTGTATGCCGACAGTACGTATGTAGTGGCGGTTTACCAAAGCCTCATCATGTTAGATCAATATCCGAACGACCTCTTTCCACATCTCATCATTGGTTTAAGTCTGGCTGAGCTCCAAACCCACTACGCAAAGCGCATAGCTGGAAGGGTGATGCCGCGTCCACATCCCTTATATAATCCCTCCTTCAACGCTTTGATTCATTTATTCGAAGAATTGTCGAAAGCAGAGCTGGCGAATCTCAGTTACTCCTACTTGAGAACCTACTTGGATGGGGCGCATGAAAATGAGCTTTACTTTTGGTCGATGTATCTGAGCAGTAAAATTGCGGGACAAACCAACGAGGCAAATGAACACTTGGCCGATTACGAATGGAAATACCAAAAAGGCAAACTCAAATCTAAATTCACAAACAATCCTTAAAAGCTTTATGAAAAAACTACTACTCCTGATGGCGGTGTTGCTACTAACACTCCAAACAAAGGCCCAAACCACCTTAATAGAGGATGTGTTATCGTTGCAAGCCCGAAGCGTGGGCTACATTATTGGCGCAGAAGGCTTGGCGGGCTATTACAGCTTTTACGAGTTCGATAAGGTGAGCAAGACTGAAAACTCCTACATCTTGATGCTGCATGATAACAGCCTGAATCTCATTAAAAAAATCACCATTAACCGTCCCAAAAATGACGTGATGATTGAAATTGTGTTCAACGGCGAAAACTTCTTAATTGCCTTTTTAAACAAATCAGACCTAGAATTGGTGGTTTATGACAAAGACGGTATAAAGCTGGGAAGCAGGAAGCAGCTGAAGTTGGGCGCTGCTGATCGCATGGTGCTCGTGAGTAGTGACGATTCGGAAGAGAAGAACAACATCGTCTTTGGACTTGGTAAATTAGGCTTCCTCAAAAATGACAGTTATTCTGGCAAAAAGGAAAAGTACCGCATCGAGGCCTACGACAACAGCATGAAAAACATTTGGGCCTACACATCTAGATACCCAGGTAAAGCAACAGAAATTGTTGAAGTATTGGCTGCCAATGAAAATGTGGTAGCACTCTCGGTAAGCCGTGTAAAAAACAGATTGTCTAAAGACATTACGATGTCAATCATCCTGCTAGACGCAAAAAATGGCAATCCACTTATTGAGAAAGAGCTTAAAGACGGAAAGGCTCCAAAAACGCTCATCAATGCTTTTGTGGATACCGCTTCTGGTGAAGTTGTGTTTGGAGGCGAGTATTTTGCTGCAGGTGAAAACGTAGTTAACGGCAAACCTTTGGGTATTTATTTCGAGCGGTATAATTTCAATGGCGATTCGAAGGGATATCACAAGCTGAGCTGGACCAAAGATTTTTCGAAATTCCAGAAGTCTTCAAAAACAGGTAAAGCGGCAGACGGTGGCTATACTTTCTTCCACAGAATGTTCAAAACCAGCAATGGTGATTACGTATTGGTGGGTGAGCAATTTAAGAGTGCCGTTTCTGCATCTGGGGTGGCTTTGAATGTGGCAGCCTTGGCCTTGGGCGGCAGAACAGATGCTGGTCTTGCCAAATTTGTGATCATGGACATGGTTTTTGTGAATCTTGATTCCAACTTTTCATTGAAAGCTTTCGAAAGAGTTGAAAAAACGCAGCGCAACTATACGTTGGCTAAGGGATGGGAATTTGCTTCTTCTGCCGCCGTTGCCAAGTACATGAAGGCCAATGGTTTCTTTGACTACGCTTTTTCTTCGGTTGATTATGAAAGAAATCGGGTGTTTGCTAGCTATGCGAACTGTGCGCGCAGAAAGGATACTGAAGATAAGAAAAAAACCGATTATATAGGCGCCTTGGTGTACGATAATGGTGAGCTTTCCACCGATAAGTTGCCAATCAAGTCAAAAGGCACTTGGTACCACGTAATGCCAGCGAAACCTGGTTATCTTGTAATCACGATCTACGAGAAAAAAGCGAAAACGCTGGAAATGCAACTCGAAAAGATTAATTTCTAAACAAAAAGGCTGGTTTCGACCGGCCTTTTTACTGCTTCAGCTGGCCGATTTTTTGCAGCCGGTTGAATACTTCGGCATTGTGCGGGGCATCAGGCAACTCTTCGGTGAGGTCTTGTCCCGCCCAATGCTCATAATGCTTCCCGTTGCGCCAAAGCCTGCTGTGCGTTACATCATAAATCACACCTAGGTAAGCCACCCAAATCTCGTCGCGGTCTTGCCCATTGCGTAACGCCAACTGCGCACGGGTGTAAAACGGCAGTGCTGCCTGATCGGGTGTTGTTTCGTTACTCATTTTGAACCTTCCGGTGGCGTTTTGTTTTGAAAGAGGGTAAAGATAGCATCCAATGAAACAATTCTGGGACGAACGTTATGCCGAGCCGCATTTTATATATGGCGAAGCCCCAAATGTATTTTTTGAAAGCAGGCTCAAAGATCTTTCCCTAGGCAAGGTTTTGCTGCCTTGCGAAGGGGAAGGCCGACAAGCAGTACATGCCGCTGCTCAAGGCTGGGAGGTGCTGGCCTTTGACCAGAGCACCACGGGCCGCGACAAAGCCCTGCAACTGGCCGCCAAACGGCAGCTGAGCTTTGAATATATTTTGGCCGATGCCACCTTATTTAACCCCACAGCTGATTTTGATGCCGTGGCACTCATTTTTGCGCACATGCCGGCGGCTTCGCGTGCCGATTTTCACCGCAACATGGCGGCTGGCCTGCGTCCCGGCGGCTGGTTGATTTTAGAAGGCTTTCACCCCAAGCAGCTGCAGTTTCAGTCGGGCGGCCCTAAAGAACCCAGCATGCTGTTCACCGAAGAAATGCTGCGGTCAGATTTCGAGGGCCTCGAGCTCATCTCCCTCGAGCAAAAACAAGTCACCCTCAACGAAGGACCCTACCACCAAGGCGAAGCGGCCGTAATTCGATTACTCGCCCGCAAACCGCACCACTAATTCCCTCAATTTCTCCATCTTTGTAGCATGAACATTCGTCCCCGCCGCAACCGCAAAATGGCTGGCGTCCGCGACCTCGTCCGCGAAACCCAACTCCATACCAACGACCTGCTGCTGCCGCTTTTTTTGCTGGAAGGCCAAAAGCAGCGCATTCCCGTGGCATCCATGCCAGGCATCGACCGCTTGAGTCTCGATTTGCTACTCCAAGAAATCGAAGGCGCCATGAAGCTGGGCATCCGTGCTTTCGATGTTTTTCCGGTGGTGCCTGAGGGCTATAAAGACAAATATGCCACTTACAGCTATGCCAATGAAAACTTCTACAACCGCGCTCTGGCCAGCATCAAAAAGGAATTTCCCGAGGCTGTGCTCATGACCGACGTGGCCATGGACCCCTACAGCTCCGATGGGCATGATGGCATCGTGGAAAATGGTAAAATCGTAAACGACGCCTCTTTGGAGGTTTTGGGCAAGATGGCTTTGGCACAGGCGCAGGCCGGTGCAGATATTATTGGTCCGAGCGACATGATGGACGGCCGCGTGGGCTACATCCGCGAGCTGCTCGACGAAAACGGCTTTACTGAGGTGAGCATCATGAGCTACACCGCCAAATACGCCAGTGGGTTTTACGGGCCTTTTCGCGACGCCCTCAACTCCGCCCCCAAGTTTGGCGATAAAAAAACCTATCAAATGGACCCCGCCAACCGCATCGAAGCCCTGCGCGAGGCCGTTCTGGATGAACAGGAAGGCGCCGATTTCCTCTTGGTAAAGCCCGCTTTGGCTTATTTGGATGTGATTCGCTTGCTGAAAGACCATTCAGACCTTCCCATCGCCGCCTACAATGTAAGTGGCGAATATTCGATGATCAAAGCCGCGGCGATGCAAGGCTGGCTCGATTACGACCGGGTAATGATGGAGTCGCTGCTGAGCATCAAACGCGCGGGCGCCGACATCATCCTCACTTATTTTGCCAAAGACGCCGCTAAAATCCTCCAAAATCAATAAAATGCAAGAGCCCATCCTCCTGCCCGTGGCAGGTAAATCGCCGCAATTCGGCAAAAACTGTTTCCTGGCCCCAAATTGCACTGTTGTTGGGGATGTGGTTCTGGGAGACGATTGCACAGTATGGTTCAATGCCGTGGTTAGGGGCGATGTAAATACCATCCGTGTAGGTAACCGCACCAATATCCAAGATGGGGCAATCATACACTGTACCTATCAAAAGGCCGCTACCACCATTGGAGATGAGGTAAGCATCGGCCACAACGCCATCGTGCACGGCAGCACCATCCACAATAATGTGCTGGTGGGCATGGGCTCTATTGTGATGGACCATGCCGTGGTGGAGGAAAACTGCATCATCGCGGCAGGTGCCATTGTGCTGGAAAATACACGCTGCGAATCGGGCTGGATTTACGCCGGCATCCCCGCCAAAAAGGTGAAGCAAGTGAGTGCCGAGCAAGTGGCCGGTATGAAACGCACCGCAGCCAATTATACCAGGTATGCCGACTGGTTTCGGCCAAGCTAAAGCGCTATGAGTAGCACAGGTGTAGGTAGAAAAGTAGGGATCATCCCCAGTTTTAAGGGATATCGCTTTTCGCTTTTGTCATCACTTTGTCAAAGTGCATTAACCGCCTGACAAGCTCGTGACAATGGTCAAAGTTAAATCGGCTTGGCCTGAATTTATTTTGATTTTTATTGGAAAAGCAGAAAACGTGCGTGTGTCGCTTCAGTCGCAATAAAGAGTCGTTGTGGGGATTTTTTTTCATCCTAACAGCATTAAACAACAATTAAAATTTAATTCAGCTTATACTTAATTCCGGTTTTTTTGTATTTTAGAACAATGCTTCAAGCCGAATGCGGCTATTGTCACGGAAGTGTAACCCAATTAAATTGACCCACTATGAAAACCCGGTTCCTATTATTAAGCTTGCTGCTGTTACAGCTTCAACCTGCGCAAGCCTCCCATGTGTTGGGCGGAGAAATGAATTACCGTTGTTTAGGCAATGGGCAGTTTGAGTTTACGGTGATATTTTATCGCGATTGTACTGGCATATCTTGGAATCAAACAGCAGTTAATGTGAACGGCCCAACAGGTACATTTAACTTGCCTCGTGTTGCAGTCACTGACATCTCTCCGCGGTGCGCTACAGCTACCACTTTTGCTTGTGGTGGAAACCCTGTTTCTGGAACGGGTCCGAACGGCAGCTTATCCAAATTTACCTATAAAGACACTGTCAACCTGGGTGCCTTGGCCGCACCGCCAGCGGCGGGGTACATGTTTAGTTGCTCAGATATAACCGTGAACGTCCGCAACAGTGTTAACAACATGAGTGCCGGCTCATCTCTGGGTTTGAGATTGATTATGTACCCCTACATTGACCCTGCTACTGGTGTGGCGCTTAGCCCCGCAGCACTTTGCGACCAAGGGCCAGAATTTTTAGATGATCCTCTAGCCGTGCACGTTTTAAATCCGCTCGACACAGCACGGGTATTCCATGCAGCCTTCGACAAAGACATGGATAGTCTAGCGTATGCGTTCGATTTTCCTTTGACAGCGGCGCTGACCCCCATGTTTTACTTACCGCCCTATACGGTGGCAGCACCTTTTCCAAATACACCTTCGGTAGTAGTTGCGGGGCAACCGTTGTTGCAACCTTTAACTGGTATGCTGAGCTTCAGGCCAAGTGTAACAGGGGGTTTCTTGAGCTGTGTTGCAGTGCATTCTTGGAGAGGCAATAACCGCATATCATCCGTGTTTCGCGATTTTCAAGTACGATTAATTACTCAACCAGCGGGAAGCACGCCTCCCTACAATCCGAGCATCGCCAGTACCCAGCGCGCACCCATACTCACAACCATACCTGCTGATAGCCTGGGCCAGCCCATCAAACAAAGAACCTATTATGTTGGCGATACCATCAACCTGGGCGTCAATGTCTCCGATTATTTCCCTGCTACCCAAGCTAGCAACCAACAGCCATTAACTGCTAGTCCTTTTGATGTGGTGTTTAAAAGTCTTGCCTTGAGCAGTACCAACGATGAAAATGCGGGCTGCCTGTTTCCGCCCTGCGCCACCTTACGTGGTTTAAGTGATGCCCCCGCTCCGGCGCCCGTGGCTACGCAGCCAGTACAGCTTTTTGCGGGTAATGGACAAGCCTCGGGCATGGGTTACGCGGGAGATTTTGTGGGTGGTGGCCGTATCGGCTGGCTGCCAACGTGCAGCAGCTTAGGTACTATCGCGTCGGCTAAGTCGTTTCAGTTTGTTGTAAATGGCATCGATAAAAACTGCACCATTGAAGGGCGTGATCAGTTGAGTCTTTTCATCCATTTATTACCATTACCAGAAGTGACACCACCAAATTTAACCGGCATCAGTGCGGTAGGAGGACAGTTCCAGCTCAACTTTGTAACCAGCTTTGATACTCTTAGTATAGATCCAGTAGATGTGGTGAACTATGCCGATTCAAGCGTGGCCTATCAACGCAGTAAGTCGGTAAACCGTCGATATGCATCCTTCCAAAGTTATCAAGTATTCAAAAGTGTGGTTCGCACGGGACCGTACCAATTGGCTGCTGCCATTACAAATCCATTTGAAACCAGCTGGGTAGATACTACTGGAACGCTTGGACAATTTTATTTCATTGCTACTGTTTCAAGTTGCAACACAA